>Ga0255346_1002969_pt1 | contig 20559 bp, 6 predicted proteins | sample wastewater_treat_FD_194410 | JGI IMG/M metagenome (GOLD analysis project Ga0255346, IMG submission 194410) | Wastewater microbial communities from Lulu Island WWTP, Vancouver, Canada - plant22 | ecosystem: Engineered > WWTP > Wastewater > Unclassified | place: Canada: Vancouver, British Columbia... | reverse complement strand
GCCACGCAGATGGCTCGGCAGATCCTCCAGCGCTGCAGTGTGAACCCCAACGTCGAGCGCCGAGAGCACGCCGCTGTATTACTCCCGGACGGCGCTAGGCTCGGCATCGAGCTTGGCACCGCCTCGCTGCACGTCAGCGCGGAGCAGGGCTTGCCGCTGCTGTCGGCGCCGTGGGCCTTGGCTCTCGATGTGCCGGGCGAAGCGGGAGGCGTCGACTGGCTTGAGGGACGCACGCACCGAGAGTTGGTCCTCGGCGCTGCCGGTCGTTCGCTACGAGCCACCGGCGACGTCTTGGACGTGGGCGAGCAGGCCGACGCAGGGATGCTCGCCTTGGCGGCGGACCGTTTGCTGGGGAGCCTCGCGTCAGAACTTCAGGTGCCGACCGATGCACGGGTCGCCTACGCCGTCCCTGATGCCGTCGATGAGTTCTCGCAGCGCAGCCTGCGGAGCGCCTTCGGGGGCTCGTTCCATCGCCCGGTTCCGGTTTGGAGGAGCGTCGCGGCCGCGATGTCCTGGGTGTCGGCGGCAGGTGAGCGTGGGCCCCGCCCGGGCGAGACGGTGGTCGTCGTCGACACCGAGTTCGGCGCCGTCTCGCTGACCGTGCTCACTGCCCGTCACGACAAGAAGCTCGAGCAGGCACACCCGTCGTCGCGAGGGATCTACTGGGAGCGCAAGCCGCCGCTGCCGCCCGACGAGCAGTTGGAGACGCTCGGCTGGCCGCATGTCCTCCGCGCCTGCGCGCGGATGCTGGTGGAACGAGAGCTGACCACGCTGGCGCCTGAGGTTCAGGAGCGCGTCTTCGAAGACCTCCTTCGCAGCGGCAAGATCGATGGGCTAGTCGCGCGCGGCGGCTCGATCTTCGTGCAGGTTCCGTCGAGCCAGCGAGCGACGCCCGATGTCGTGGAGTTCTTCGAGAATCCCGCGTGGTTCGACGGCGAGGTGGCGCGATGGATCGAGCGACTCGATCACAGCGTGAGGGATGCGCTCTCGGAGCTCGGCAAGGCCCGTGCGGTGCTGATCGGCGGCCCGTGCGACTATCAGCGGTTTCATGGGACGGGGCGACAGACGGGTCGGCTCAAGCTCTTCAACGAGGAGAAGGGCTTCGGTTTCATCCATCCCGACGACGGCAGCGCTGATGTGTTCTTCCACATCAACTCCGTGCATGTGGCCGACGAAGTGGCGCTTCGGCGGGACCTTGCCGTCGAGTTCGACGTCGGCAAGGGAAGGAAGGGGCCGGAAGCCCAGCGGGTCACCACGGTGTCTCCCCTCGCATTGTGGTTGCGTCGACGGACGGTGGTTACGTCGGGGGCCCTGGCGGCCGGCGCGCGAGAGTGCCTGCTCCGACTGGACACGGGTTCTCCCACCTGGCGTGAGTGGCTGCCCGAGCTGTCGCTCGAGGTTGTGCGCGACGGCCACTTCGGCGAGCTGCCGTTGCTCGAGCGCGGCACGTTCGTCGATCCGTTCCTCGGCGACGCCGTGCAGTTCACGGTGCCAGAGGACCTGACGCTGGGACGCGGGCACCGCTGGTTCTCCTTCCCCCTGCTCGTTGGTCGCCAGGGACGCCGCCCTGTCGCGTGGGAGGCCAGGCTCGACTCGCCCGCGTTCCCTCTCGACCACGACGTCCGGGCGCGGCTGCGGTTGTCCTATCGGTACGGCCTCGACAACAGCTACGAGCTGTCCGTGGAGCCTGCCTCTGCGGACGATGCCCCGTTCGCACGGGTCGACGCCAAGTGGGTCAAGGGAGGCGAGTCCGCCACTGCGACGCTGACCCGGGAGCCCCTGCCTCTCGAGCACGCAGCGTGGGACCAGGCTGGGACGGCGTCCTTCCTCGATGCTGCGCGATCTCTTCATCGCCTCGGTGACGAGAAGTACGCGAGGTTTCTCTTCGCCGTGACGCGCGCCTGCTGGTCGCAGGGACGAAATCTCGCGACCTCTCCGGCCAGCGTTCAGCGCGTCTTCCCGAGCTTCTGCAAGCAGTTGCTGGATGCGTTGCCGCACGAGCTCAGCGTTCACGACATGCCGCGCGCTCTCGAAGTGTTGACGCTGCTCCACGAAGATGCGCCACCGGAGGTCGTGGGCTGGATCCTTCAGCTCGATGACGTGGCTGGCGATGAACGAACGCCGGTGAACGTCGGGCCGCCGGTCCCCCTCTACCGGAAGACGGCCTCCATGCTCGCCAACCTCGTCGGGGATGGAGTCGGCGAGCGCGCCACGCTCCTTCACCGACTTCTTGATCGCCTTCGGCGTCATGGCCAAGGCGACAACTTCGATGCTGCATTGGCGGGGCTCACGATGCGGGCGCTGGGCAACGCGGCTTGGAGACATCCGGGCTTCATCGGTGCGCTGGCCGCCGCTCCGGGCGGCGCGGCGCTCGTCATCGCTCAGTGCCGACGGTCTCTTCAAGGACTCCTTCGCAGCATCCCCGTCGACGTTGCGTCCGACGAGCAGCGCCAGAAGGTGTCGCGCCAGTACGGCACGCCCTTCAGGGATGCCTGCGAGCTGTTGCTCGCGCTCATGGCCGTTGACCCGATGGCCCCCGAAGTTGCTCCGCTGCGCCCCGGTTCTCCGTCAGCCGACGGCTTCGCGAAGCTCGTTCGACAGCTCGACGCTCGGCTCGCGTCTCTTGGCGCGACGCCGAACTGGCGAGTGCGGCTTCACGTCGAGCTACCGCCCGCGCTCCACCGCATGTCCCCTGTGGTCTTCGCGTTGAACACGTACCTGGCGGAAGGTGCGGGCGCGAACTTGGTCCAGGTTACGGGCGCCGAACTTGACTGAGCTATGCGCGACCCCGGCCTTCGGCCGGGCCCATCCTGGACTCGAACTGGCCGGCGACGAACGTCACCCGCGACGGGACGGAGCGAATCCGTGAGAGTGTCCCGGGCCGCATCGCCCAACCACCTGGATTCGCAGGCGTTCGCATTTCCGGGACCGTGCGAGCGGAGCGAACCCGTCCCGCCGAGAGCCCCGCGAAGGGGTTAGCGAGCGGCTCCCCATGCGGAGCCATTCAAGCGGGGTCGCGGAAACGCGACCCCGCACTTTTTAACAGCGGCCTCGGAGAGCGATCTCCGGGGCCGTTGCCTATTCTCCGCTGATTCCCCGAGGGTTTGCGCGTTCGCGAGCGTCGCGTGCGGCGGGATGGCGTTCGCAAAGAGAGCGACGCGCGCGTGAAGACGAGCGCGTCGATCGCGCACGGGACGGCGTTCGCGCTCTCATCTCGGTCCCGTGGGGAGAGAGAAGCCGAGACGCGGTTAACAGCCGACCCTCGGTTTCCGGGACCGTGACCGGGCGATCAACTGTCCCGCGCCGGGCGGGACTGTTGACCAACGGGGCGCTGTCCCGCGCGAGCACGGAACCGGCGCCCACGTTGGCGCGTGGCGCACCGAAGGTGCCGGAGGCGAGTGAAGGCAACAGCGAGCCGAACGACGGGCCGTGGGCGAACTGGGCGCACTGTCCGCGCGGTCCGTTCCGGCCGAAATGCTGGCCACCATCCCGACGCGGCAACCTGACCATCGACTTCGCATGGTTACGCGCCCCCAGAGGCGGACGCTTCAGCCGACCCGGCAGTTCCCACCCTACTCGAGGACTGCTCGCGCGCGGGCCCCACACTCCGCACAGGGCACCGACGGGCTAGCGCCGCGAGGCACTTCATGCAGGAGCGGTGGTGCATGCAGTCCGTGGTCGAGGCGCGCCGGTTCGACGCGCTCATGAAGAGGTACATGGCCTGCTGGACGAGGCGCGGATGGAATGCGGGCCATGCTCGGTCAACGGCACGCAGGTCCACCCTCGCTGATAGTTCCCGTACGAAAGAGCGCCGGGCTTCGTACGTGCCATGCCCGTCGTAGCCGATGCTCTCCAGGAAGAGGTCGACATTTCGATCGACAACGACAAACCACGACCAGTCGATGCCGTCGTGCCAGGGCGGCCTGGCGAGACCCATGTGCGGCGCGCAGACGAGCGATAGGTACATCGCCGAGAGTTTGTCACTGATGCGCCAGATCCCAGAGAGCTTCGCCGCGAGGTGCTGGGCGCGCTCGAGTGGATCGCGTGTGGAGGCGAAGATGTCGCGGCGCAGTCGGCCGAGGCCGCCACCCCCATCTGCAACCGCGAGCGCCGCCGAGGTCGGCATCTTCCCGAAGTGCCCGTAGCGCTTCAGAAGCACCGTGTGCTGCTTCAAGTGACACGCGAGCGCGGGCTCCGCGAAGCAGCAACCCTGGCCGCTCGCGTCCTTCGTCAGGTCACAAGCACCAAGGAGGGCCTCGTTCGTCCTCGTGTGAGGGCACGGGCTCTTGCGCGTCAACTTCACGAGCGCTTTCGCCGAGGTCAGCGTGGCTGCATCGGGAGCCGAGATGCCACGCAGGATGTTCATCACCAGCGCGTCGCGCAGACGCTGAAACATCGCGACGGTAACCAGCAGCTTAAAGAGTTCTTCGTCATCACCCCGCTCGAGCGCCTCTCTGCTCGACGCGAACGCACCGACGGTGCTCGCAGCGCAGAACGTACCAATCATTCCGACGTCACCGTCGGTCCCGTAGTGCGTCGCGCGATACCACTCGACGACCGCGCGGGTCACATCGACCTGCTTCTTCGATGGAGTCATGGGGTGGCGTCCTTCAAACTGCTCTCTGCCACCAACGCGCGCTCTGCGTCGGCAAGCGCGGCCTCCGCCGCGGCGCGGACCTCGCCAGCCTGGCAGACGAGGACCAAGCGATGCCGTGCGCGCGTCCACGCAACGTAGAGATCCGTTGCAGTGAAGAGCGCGCCGAAGCTGCTGAGGCCATAGGCGATCACGACGTCTGCCTCGAGCCCTTTGAAAGCACGTGCCGTCGTGACGAGTACGCCCGCTCCTCGTCGCCAGTCACTGGCATCGTCAATGAGCGGGACGCCGTCGACCTCCGCGTGGCGGGCGAGCGAGCTCTTCGTGTGGGAAGCGGGGCCGATGAGCGCCAGCTGATGCGGCTTGATGCCCTGCTGCAGCAACTGGCGAACCTCGGCGAGTACGAGTCCGGCCTCTGCGGCCGAGGACGCAGCCCTGCGCACCGCCGGGGCTTCGCCTGCTGGAGATCCTGGAAGCAAGCGCACGTCGATCTTTGCGAGCGTGGAGCCGCTCCTCGCGATCGCCTTCGTGTTCCTGCAGTTGGTCGTCAGGGGGAAGCGCGCGGCAAGGTGTACGGGCGGGCGCCTCGCCGTCCCGCGCAAGCTCTGATTCATGTCCAGGAAGGCATAGAGACGACCTGCCTTACCGGCTCGCGAGAGCGACTCGATGGTTACCCACCAGTCGGGGGCAAAGTCCTGCGCCTCATCCACGACGACCGCGTCAAAGGTCTCTGCCTGTCCGCGCGCGCGAAGAACCTCGAGCGCTTGCTCCATGATCAGCGGGACCTCGTCATCCCAGAACGCCTGCTCATTGGTGCTTGGGACGTCAAAGTCCACGTGGGCACGCTGGGCCAGACGTCGCGCGCACGAGTGGAACGTCGAGATCTCCAGCAGGGCGCCAGCGCGATGCGCCCGCGGGTCGTACTTCGCCTGCTCCTGGAGCCACGCGCAGAGATGGCGGTTGAAGCACAGGAACAACACGCGCTCGCCGCGGTCGGCCAGCGAGAGGGCAAACTCGAGCGCGAGGAGGGTCTTGCCGGACCCAGCGGTACCTTCGACGAGCACACGCTCGTTCTCGAGCAGGCCGAGCAAGGTGGCCCTCTGGTCGAGCGTGATCTGAACGATGCGATGGTGCTCCGCGCTCACTTCGGCGCCAGCGCACCGCATGAGGCGTAGCTTCGGCATGAGCGCATCCAGCAGGTCCGTGAACTGGCTCGGCGTGAGGTGGGTCTCACTTCGCGCCCACGCCTTGAAGGCGTCTTCGATTCGCGCTGGCAGCTCATCGAGGGAAGGCGCATCGACCAGGACACGCGGATCGCTGTTGAGCGGAAGGGGGCCTGTGAACTTGGCGTGGGGAAACACGACCACGTCGCCATGGGTGAACATCCCGCGGTGCACGCGCTTTCGCGTGCGCTCTTCGACCGCGTCGAGTAGCGCGTACCGGCTCTTGCGAGCCTGGTCGAACGGGTCGCGCAGGTCCTTTCCACCACGTGACCATGTGCGTCCCGACAGCTCGGGCCTCCCTCCCTTCACCTCGAGGACCAAGAGGCCGCGATCGGGATGGAGGATGACAAAGTCAGCCTCTCCCTCTCGCAACGGCTCACCCGCGAGGTCACGCGTCGGGCGAAGCCACGGGAATGAGTGCAGGACCACGAACCCCATCGGCAGTCCGCGCAGTGCCTCGTAGACGAGCCGCTCGGAGTCGTGGACGATGTCCTCGAGCGCGACCTCGGGGATGAAGCGCGCCATCAGCGGGCCTCGTCGGCATGGCACACGATGGTCGCGGCAAGCGTGAGCTCGGCGCGATCAAGACGCTCGGGGCGAAACTCCTTGCCCGTCGCGCTGCCGTAGGACACCTGGAGCCGAGACGGTGCCCCGTCGTCCCCCGGCAGTTCCTTCACGTGCGCAATGGTCCACTCAGCGCTGGTGGCCCCAAACTTTCCTCGCGCTCGCAGAACGACCAGCCATGCATCGGGGCCGAGATCTGCGGGCGAGACGGCGCGGACGATGAGCCAGCCGCCTGCGCTGAAGCCCGCGTTCTTGAGGCCGGGATTCGGCACTCGAACAGCGAATGCATCGTCTAGAGCGATGTCGGCGAGCAATCGAACCTTGCCGTGGGTCGCGTCATCGTCTGCTCGTCGCAGATCCTTCACCGGGAGCTCGATGACTCGCCCCTTGGAGGGAGGGGCCGGTGCAGCAGGGCGAGGCGAGGATGCGCCTGCGCCGCTGAGGCCGGTGGCGCGCTGATACGCAGATGGAAGATCGTGCTCGACCAGGTAGTCCGGCAGGATCACTCGAGGTGCCTCGCTTGGCGCCACGGTCGGGTGGCTCGCCTCGGCGTGCTCGCTCGAGAGGAGCGCGGGGTAGATCCCGACCGTCATGGTTCGAGGACCATCGCAGCGCAGCGCACCGCTAGCATCGCTTGCGGTAGTCCAACCCTCCAGTTCAAGGAACCGAGCCAGCGGGCGCAGCACACGAGCCTGCTCGCTCGTTGATGCGAACGCCGGCACCTCGCCCGTGCGGAAGTACCGCAACAGCTGCAGCGCGAGCCTCCGATCGAGGCGACCGTGCAGGAAGCGGTTGCCGTAGTGACGGAGGCACTTCGTGCACGAGCGCTCGCACCGGACCGGTTCCCCGGGCCGGTTCGCAGGGCACGATTCCAGCAGCTTCTCGGTTCGGTCGAGCACGTCCTGGAGCTGCGCTCCGGCGTCGGCCGCGTACCCCGCACCGCCCGAGGACGTGTCGAAGAGGAAGAGCTCGGCGACACCGTGATCGCCGTCAACGAGCGGCGGCAGCAGTCGAAAGCCTGCCGAGACCTCCCCGGGATCAATATCCAGATGCAGGCTGGCACCAAGCGCAAGGCCCTCAGCGAGCGTCGCGAGCGCGTCGTAGAGCCAGGGCTGCTCCGGCTGAAAGTCCAGGGGCCGCCGGAACGCTCCCCGGAGAAGCAGGAGATCCGTGCGGAAGTCGTGAACGAGGAAGAGTCCGCGCCGCACCTCGCCATTGCACTTCGAGCCCGCTCCGTCGCGCTCCAGGACGTGCCTTGGCACAAGGAAGGGCCGGCCGTGGGAGCCCTCTGGTTCCTCACCGTCGATCCATGCGCCTCCGCAGCTCTCACACACGCTGAAGCCCGCGGCGTCTTTGCCTTTGTTCGCCACAACGAGAAGTACATCCTCGCCATATGCGTGGCTAAGGTTGGCGCCAGAGCCATCGGTCCAGCTGAACTCATCGCGGCCTGCGATCTCTGGCAGCTGCGCAGACGAGGCGAAGGTGATGTCCTGCTCGCGGTCACCCTCACGCAGCGCGCGTCCTTCCTCCGGTGAGAACGAGGGCGGGTCGAGATACTCGCGCACGAACAGCGGAGTGCGGCACACCGGACACGGGGAGCCCTCGATTGTCCGCGCGGGCGCACCTCCGCTCTCGATCGAGATGAAGGAGCAGCGCGTGCACCCGACGTAGCGACTGAGGGGCTGCGAGAAGAGCGCTTCCGCAGGGGACGCCGTCGGCGGGCCATCAACGAAGATGCCGCCGACGCGATACGTCTGCTTGTTCACCACTAGCAGTCGCCCCGGCGCGTACTCGCTGAGCGCCTGTGCCTTCGCCAACTGCGGTCGCTCCTTCACGTTGACGCGCCACCTCGAGTTACTCTTGTCCCACTCCTGGATCACGAAGCTGCAGAGGTCGGTTGGGAATGCGTAGGACGGCAGGAGGCCGTGATCGAAGCAGAGGTCGAGCAGCCCACCTGCATCGTCATCGGTGGCATCCCCTTCACTCGGCTCACCCTCACCTGAGGTCGTTGCTCCGAGGCGCTCGTCGCGGAGCTGCGTGAGCGTTCGCAGCAGCGTGTCGGCGATCTCTCGCACGAACTTGCGCTTCTCGTCGGCCACGCCGGTCTTGAAGATGGCGGCAGGAAGCCAGCCCGCTACCTCCTCGACCACCGGGCTCTTGGGGGTGAGCACCGACTTCCGCATCCATTCTTCAAACGCCGGGAATGAGAACTCAGAGGTTCCCTCGAAGAACTCGTCGGCATCGCCGAACGCGCTCATGATGCCCGGACGATGCTTTGCGATCTCGGCCTGCTCCTCCAGCGAGAGAGAATCCAGGCGCGAGTGGAAGAAGGTCTGAAGCAGGTGCGAGTTGACGTGTCGGCGCGCGAGCCGAGGGTTGTCCGCCTTCAGGCGCGGCTCTCGAGGCGGTCCGCTGATGATCGCCTCGGGATGTGCAAAGTAGTGGGCATCATGTGCGCCTCCCTGGGCGAACATGAGGACCGATGAAACCGAGGTCCCGCGCCGACCTGCACGCCCCGCGCGCTGCTGGTAGTTCTCGCGCTGCGGTGGCACCGTACGAAGTCCGACGGCAGTGAGCGAGCCGATGTCGATGCCGACCTCCATCGTCGTCGTGCAGCTCAGGATGTCGACGGGCGGCTTGTCAGGGCCAAGCGGAATGTCCTGGAAGCGGAGCTCGAACTCCTCGGTCGTCGCATAGACGACGCCGGCATCGCGTTGTGACAGTTGGGCCGTGTGCTCCTCCGCAGTGATGTGGACCGGACGCTCGCCCCGAAGGACCGCGCGTAGCGGCTCGCGAAAGAAGCCCTTCCGTGAGCGCATGTACTCGTGCTCCGGGGGACGCGGCTCGAGGCGCTTGTCTTGGCAGTTGCCGCACGCACCGAGAAACGGCTTCGCTTGGAGGTGCCCGCACACGACGCACTGAAGCCAGACATCGTCCAGCGCGAGGCGCATCACGAGGCCATCGGACACCACGAGCCGACCAGAGTCGTCCCCTGCCGGGGCGTCACGAGTGAAGACCTCGAAGAGTTCCTCACGGAGCCGGTCGATGTCACCACTGGAGAGGCCTGTCCGCAGGCGCAGGCGGTCAAAGAACTGCTTGAGGCCGTCCGCAGCGCGAATCGGCTGGAAGTATCCAAACTCGTCGAGCCGTGCATCCTTGCCGAGCGCCGGGTCGAACGCGTAGCGGCCGAGCATCTCGCGAAGCCAGGCGTTCACGGCCTCCTCGACGACCGCTGGGGAAGCGAGCCCTCCGATGCGCTTCTGGAGGATGCGGAGCTTCCCGGGCGCGGCCTCTACCGTCGCCGCACATGCTGCGACGAGCGAGTAGTACGGATCACCAATCTGGCGCAGCAGCGCGGTGCGGAATCGCGTAGGCGGAGTCGGGCGCCACTTGTCGGCGAGTGCGGTGTCGAGGTCGTCGTAGTCCTTGCGGAACCGTGCGCATTCCTCGAGTAGCGTCTTCTGGTTGTGGCCATCGAAGAAGTGGAGATGATGCCGTGTGCACACCGCAACGAACGCGGCGTACAGGGTCTCGTCGAGAACCACGGGCTGTGGCGTCGGCAGCTGCCCGAGCTCGTGACACGCAAGGACGAGGGCCTCGCGGAACGAGTCTCGCTCGACCTCCCGTGGAAGATCTCGCGCGAGTCGGGCTGCCTTCTGGCGGCCGTCGCTGAACAAGAGAGCCTTGCGGCCTTCGTTCGGGTGCAGCTCGCTCGACTCCTTGGTTGGGAGTTGCGAGACGAACTGCTCCCTCACGAGGTTGGCGAACGGCTGCTCGCCCTTCGTTGCGAGGTCCATGATCTTCAGGGACCCACCCGACTGCGTGCGGCGAGTGCACGCGGGGCACACCCCGAACGTCGTCGTGTTGGTGACCTTCTCGGCCGGGGTGTGTGCGCGATAGCAGAGTCGAACGCCGGTGGTCTCTGCGCTCCCCGTCTTGAGCACTCGTCCCGTCTGGATGTCGATCAGGAGCGGCTCAGCGGCGCCTCTCTGATCGGGATGCGGCTCCTCTAGGAACAGGTGTAGCTCGTGCAGCGGCCGCCCGAACTCGGTGAGCGTGCCCCCTCGCTCGTGCCAGAGGAAGTCCGCCGTCGCGCTCGTCGCGAAGGCGCGTAGGTATGCGGCCCCACAGTCACGATGCGTGAGGATCTCGAACACACGTCCGCCGCACGCGCACTGGGTCCTCGGCTCGGTATAGAGGCGACCGAGGAGCGTCTCTCCGGTGGCATGACGGCGTGCCGAGCAGCTCGGGTTGATGCATGCGTAGAGAGGCGGCAGCCCGCGAAAGAGCAAGTGAACGCGAGTCGGGAGCAGCGGTTGCTCTTCACGTCCTGGCTCCGTGCGCCGCGCGAAGGTCCCAAGAGCCAAGAGGCCATCGGTGGCACGCTCCGCCTGCACACGCTCGGAGTGGGGAAAGAGGAATGTAGCGAGCTCTGCGAAGTCCGTCGCGTTTCCCGAGGCTCTCTCCAAGAGCAGCTCAAGCGGGCCGAATCCAGTGAGCGAGCGACAGACGTGCTGCCTCGTCGCAAGGTCGCTCTTCCCATCGATGGTGGGCGGCGCTCCCCAGCCCAACCGCGACGCGACGTCAGCGAGCGCCGCGTTCGCATCCGCAGGAGCGAACCCGGCAGCCGCCAGCACCGTCGGGCTTACGTCGGCCAGGGCGGTGGCCTCCTCGCGTGTTCCAGGCCTTGCACCTGCCCGTTCCTCTCGCGTGCCGCGCACGATGGCGAAGCTCTTCTTGCTCGACTCTCCCGTAAGGTCGCGGGCGAACTCGCGTCCAGCCTCCTCGGCTGCAGCTCCCGTCCCAAGGCTGGCGCTCGTGAGGATGCAGCGCAGTCGATCTCGACCGACGCCGAGTCGGGAGAGCAGACGACGTATCAGGAGGCCAACCTCCGCACCGCCGACGCCTCGGTACATGTGCGCCTCGTCGAGAACCAGCAGGAACTGGTTCCTCGGGTCGGCGGCAAGCCATGCGCGAGTCTGCTCAAACAGGGGCCGCTCGATGGGCCTGAGGAGCATGTACTCGAGCATCGAGTAGTTGGTGATGAGGAGGTCGGGAGCCTGCTCCTGCATCTCATGGCGCGTGAGCAGCTCGCGGTCTTCCGGCTGCGTCAGGAAGCGCTCTCCCCAGTGGCCGAGGGTGTTCTCCTTTCCTGCGCGCTTTCCGCTCTTCACGACGACCTTCTCTTCGAGGTCACGCGCGTAGAACTTCACGACGTCCTTGGCCGGCCAGCGCCCCCGCTTCTTCAGCTCGGCAACCAGGATCTGCTCGTCCGGCTTCGAGGAGGTCTCAAGCCGCTCGTAGTAGCCAAGCAACGTGTCGAGGTGGCGCTTGTCCCTTGCTCCCTTGCGCACGCCCGGGTACGGCGTGCGGCTCGTGTACATTCCAAAGCGCGCGCGACGCCCCCAGCGCTCCTCCATCATGCTCGCGAGTCGCTCGTCGCCAAGGAGTCGACGCAGGCGCGCTGTTTGGTCACTGACGAGCGCGTTCATCGGATACAGCAGCAAGGCACGAATTCCGTGACGAGCGAACGAGGCGCGCCGCTCGGTCCCTTCGAGCGCGAGCGCGCCGAGGATGGCGTAGAGGAAGGTCTCGGTCTTGCCGGAGCCGGTTCCGGTCGCGACCACGAGGTCGTCGCTCTCGGTTCCTCGAGCGAAGAAGTGCTCGAGTGCGTCGGCCTGATGGCGGTACGGTGGGTAGACGCCGATCCCTGGCCTCCACGCGACCAGTTCCTGTAGGAGTGCGGTGACAGGCTTGGGCGCCTTCAGGCCGGAGAAGCTTCCGGCGACGGCATACGAGGGCGTGACCTCGATGAACGGGCGCTGCGAGATCCCGCCCGGCTCTTCGAGCAGCCGCTGCCGCTCCTCGATGAGTGCGGAGTTCCGAATGTGGTACTGCGCTTCCAGGTACCGAAGCAGACGCAGGTGAATCCGCTGCGCGACTTCGTTGACACCAAGCTCGACCTGCGTGCTCATCGGCGGTCCTCACGGGGGTGCTGCCCGAGCACGATCCCGAGGGACCGCAGCATGCCGAGCGCGAGTTCTTCGTTGCGTGTGAACGTCCACCTTCTCTCGAAACGACGTTCATCTGGAATCGTCAGCGTGCCGAGCGCGGCGAACGCACGTTGCTCAGCGCGGGGGAGCTCGCTCGTGAACAGCCACTCCGTCTGGTCACCTACGCGACCGGGGCGCGCCCGAACCGGGTTCTTCGCCTCAAGATCGAGGGCGTACATCAGGCGACGAACGTCAACGCCGTGAAGCTCGCCGGCACCGACGATTCGACCTGCACGCACATCAACAAGTCGGTACTCCCGAGCACCGTAGAGTCGACGACGCCGGGCGAGCAGAGTGCCCGTGATGTTCTCGGCGCCCTCGAACCACCGGAAGAACTGGGACGATCCCTGCCTGGAGGCGGCTGGAAGGTAGAACTCGAAGGCATCTGCACTGCTCGGCGTGTAGGGCGCGCGCTCGAGCGACCTGAAGACATCCCGTGCCCACTCCTGAAGCGATACCTTCTCAGGTCGCTTAGCCCAGGCGTCGAAGTCCTCCAGCGGAAGTGCGGCCTCCAGCTCTGCGGGACGGCGGGCGAGATGTCGGTGAGGGCCGTGGAACTGAACGGCCTCGCGGTCGAGATCCAAGAGAGCGGAAGGCGCTCCACCGACAAGGAGGTATCCGGCACTGTCAGGGAGCATCACGAGTCGAGTCACCGCGGGCGCCCAGTAGCCGCCGCTCAAACTGGTGAGATCACCCGCGTCCTCCAGCATTGAGAGCGCGCCCCGAAGCTCCGCACGGAGCGTCTCTGCGCTGGCGGTCGTGCGCGCCGAGAGAAGCTGCCAGGTCGGCAGCGCTGCACCGAGCACGCGGTTGACGTGGGCCTTGCTCGAGGGCCCCGCGATGCTCCAGACAGTGGCTCGCAGGATCTCGAAGCGGCTCTCCCGCGGAGGGCACGAGCCCAGACGCAGGTGACGCATCACCGCGTCGACCGCCTGATCCGCAGCGCGAAGGAACTCGATGCTCACTACGCGAGCCTCCTTCGGAGACGGCGCAGTGCTTGCGCGTGGGCGCCGTCAGGATCGCCCGCCTTGTCTACCGCCTCGGCTTGCTCTTCGGCGGAGAGCGCTGTCGCGACGTAGGGGAAGACGAGGCCATGAAGCAGGGCGTCGCTGATGCGCGGTGCGTCGTCGTAGAGGCGGGCGAGCGCAGAGCCGAAGCGACTCATCGCTGGGCGAAGCTCACGGCAGTCGGGCCACGCGTCGAGCAGGGCTTCGATCACGTCAGCGGGCTCGTCTGCGGGGAGAAGGAGATCGCTTGTCAGTGCAACCTCGCCGGCGGCGGTGCTCACTGCGGACGGGGTGATGGGATCGGGATAGATGGCGGCGGCGTGGCTCCAGACCTGCGGCGTGACAGGCACGGTCGTCGCTCCCGCAACGAGCGAAGCCGTGAGCCGAAGCCCTCCTGCGGCGGCCAAGGGGGACAGCCCCAGCTCCGTCAGTTGCAGGAGGGGCACCACAGCCCCCTCAAGCGGTGCGCGATTCGCCCCCTCGAGAACAACGAGCGAGAGCCCGGTTACGTCCTTCGCTGCCGAGGCGGCTGCCAGCAGTCCGCCTCCTGGAACATCATCGAGGTCGTGAGGCTGAATGGCGCCCGGTGAGACGTGGACGATCAGCACGCGGCCCGCGCACACCGCGTGCGCGTAGGCCGTCAGAGCGGCGAGTGCTCCGGGCCCGAGGGTGATTGGCATGAGGCGAGCGACGACCGCTGCGTGGACCTGGAGCAACAGCACTGGATCGACTCCGCGAGCGCGCGCCACGCTGGTGAGGACGCGCCGGAGCGCCGCTTTGTCCTTGACGTCTTCGCCGCGCGTACGTGACCAGTCGACCTTCGAGGACGGCGAAGTCGAGGTACCGACTGCAGCGCGGCTTGCACCAGCGTTGCCCAAGAAGGGCCGCAAGACACTGACCTCGGCGAGGAGATCCAGGGGCCGATCGATCGCGGCGAGCACACGAGCATCCACCGCCGCCTCCGCCTCTTTGGCGGCACCTGCGACCTGGTTGCGGGCATCCGCGAGTTGCCCCTCGAGCTTGCGAAGCTCGGCCTCGCTCGTCTCAAGCTCCAGCTTCGCTCGCGCGTGAGCGTCGACCAGATCCTTCAGGGAAGCACGCTCGCGCGCGAGTCCCCGGTCAAGTTCTGCGCGGGCGCTCTGCTCGACGTCCGTACGGATCTTCGCCTCGACCTCGTCGAGCGCGGCTTTGATGGCAGGGTGCTCTCGGAGTCGCTCGGCGAGGTCGCCAGCGTTGCGCGCGACGGCTTCGGTGTTCTCGAGTAGCGAGAGAGCTCGCTCGAGGCGGTACCGGTCGAGCTGGGCATCGGGGCCTCCCTGGGCTGCCAGCGCGCGGGCGGCGTCCTCAATCTGCCTCTTCGTCTGGCCCGGGTCGTGCCCGGACTGCTTCGCGACCCTGACAGCTGCTTCGAGGGCGCGACGCAGGACGACCGCGTCGTCGTCCCAGTCCACGTAGCCCGAGGGGCCGGCGTCATCGACGCGCAGCAGGCGCTCCGAATGATCGACGTGAACCGGCCGCACCTGCGCCCCGCTGTACATAGAGAGGCGGTGAAGGTTTGTGCCGACGAGCCTTGCCGTCCCGGTCGCCACTCGGTTCAGCTCCACGGGACCGACGAGCGCGTCTGGCTTGCACCAGATGAGCGCACGAACAGTGCCGACGGGACCTGGCAGTCGGACCCCGTCGATGAGGACCGCGCGAACCTCCGCGGCGGTGCCGTACCGTCGAAGGTCGAGCACCTCGTACACCGGCTTGGGCTCAACGACTTTGAACTCGTCCTTCTGTCCGGCATTGGACTCCGCTCGGAAGATGACCAGAGAATCCTCGACCGCTGCTTGGGCGTTCGGCCAGAAGACCTGTCCCTGCGACGGGAATTCCTCGGCGGCATTGATCGGTCGCCACTCGCCCTTCTGCAGTTCGATCAGCGGACGCACGCCCGCGATTGCGCTGCCGCGCTTGTCCCGATCGGTCCACTGAACGACTCCAAGAACCTTCACGGGCGCGACCCTCCGGCATCAAGGCGTCGCCGCAGCGCGAGACGAGAGCGAACGAGAGCCGCAGCGCCGACTCGCCGTACAGCGAGTCCTCGTCCCGCAGGCCGAACGAGCAGGGTTGGAAACGCGAGCATCTCGTCCTGCGACGCGAGGCTCGCAAGTTCATCGCGCCGCGAGAGGCGGTCCGATCCTCCGCGCAGGCGAGGAGCAACCAGGGGCGCACGCGAGGGAAGAACGACGACTCGGCCAAGGCTGTCGACGTCGACCTCGATTCGTGAGGCCGCCCTGAGCGCGTCCGCGATGACGCGCTCCACTCCCCGCGCGTCCAGCGCACTTCGGGTCCTCTGCTTGCCCTGCTCCCACACCGTGACGCGCGCACGCGCAGTCTCGGCACCAAGCTCGACACTCACGTCCAGCTGCTCGCGAAGCGGGATTCGAACGCTGTGCTCATTGCCACGCCACGCTTCGAAGGTCTGCGTGCCGATGCTGAGCCGCAAGCGCGGCGTCTGCGCGAGCTGCTCGAGGACTTCCGCCCGCGATGGCTGCTTGCGGAAGTCGAGCTCGAGGCTCGCGCTCCTTTCCCCGGCCACGGCGATTCGCTTGGGCCCTGCGTCGCCGGCCGTCACCCGAACGTGGGCGACGCTCAGCTCCGATGCCGTCACGCTGGCGCTGTGCGTGTTGGTCCCGCTGTGGAGGGAGACCATCGCGGTCGCGGCGCGCTGAGGCGCTTCCAACGTGAGCAGCGGGACGTCGCCCACCCAGAAGATCGGCTCACCACCCTCGCCGTAGGCGCGAGGTGGGGTTGCGAGGGCAGCACTCCACGGTCGTGGGACGAGCTCGTGCCCGAGCCGAACGAGCCATTCGGCCACTCTCTCCGCGGGCTCGCTCGGCAGCTGCACCTCCCAGATGCACCACTCGAGCCCTGCGTTGGAGATGCGTGCGTGGAGTTCCGAGTGAATAGGAGGAGCACAGCGTTCCTCTGCGAGCACGAGGAGGGTCTCACCAGGGTGCACACCCGACCGAGCTACGAGACGCGTCCACTCTCCCCGGCGAAGGCGGAACAGAACTCCCCTGGCCTCGATGCCCCGACACTCCAGGACCCAGCGCTCGCGGTCGATCGAGCCCGGCCACGAGCCTGTCGGCTGCGTGCGAAATGGTTGCAGGCTAGGCGCTACGTCGACGCGGGCTGCTCCCACGCCGGGGCGCAGCTCCAGCGCTCCAACGCGAGAGACGTGATCGCGCCCAACGTAGACGTCGACGCCTGCCGAGCGCAGCGCGCTCAACGAGGTGATCCCGAGTTCCTCGCCCGGGATCTCGGGCAGGCGAAGTCCCAGTCCCCAGCGACCTTCCACCTCCGCGAGCAGCAGCCCTAGCTCAGAGGGGGCATCCTCGACTTCGGCGAGAGAACGTCTCGAGGAGGCGTTGGCGACGCCGCCCAGGCCGGCGTCGCCCGGAGAGAACAACTCACAGTCCTTCGTTCCAGGAAGGTTCCGCCAGTGCGCGAAGTACTCGAGTTGCTCGCCGCGGCGGAGCTCAAGCAGCAGACCGCACGTCGGGCAGGTGTACCTCGCGCCACGTCGCGCTTCTGCGACCCGAACAATCTGGCCTGACGCGGAACGGCCGTACTCGATGCGCGCCATAGTCCCCCCCCTAGTCAGTGAGTGCAGCCCTTAGAGCCTCGCTCGCGGTGGACACCAAGCGGATGTCGAGTGCGTCGAGGATCTCGCGCGGGACGCGCTCGAGATCCCGAGCGTTCGCCTTCGGCAGGATCACGACCTTCCGACCGCGCTTGTACGCCGCGACGACCTTCTGCGGCACACCGCCAACCGCACTCACCTTGCCCTTGAGAGAGACCTCTCCGCTCATTGCCACCGCACGCCGAACGGGCCGGTTCGAGAGCGCCGAGACCATCGCGACGACGAACGGCATCCCCGCGGACGGGCCCTCGCGGTACTCCGAGATGTTGACGAGGTGCACGCTGACCCCATGGTCGCGCAGCTTCTCCTCGGGGATGCCGTAGTCGGACGCGTACTGCTGGACATGCCTCCAAGCAGCCAACACCGACTGCTTGAGGACGTCCCCTGACCGACCGGTGACCTCCGCCCCATCGCCGGGCTTCACCCCGACCTCGATGGTCATCACGTCGCCATCGAGCAGATCTTCTCGGTCGGGCCCCACAGCGAGCCCCGTGACCTCCCCGATGAGATCCTTGTGGTTCGCGTTGTCCCGGTCGTCGACGCTGAGATCGAGTTCCTCGTCCTCCGGCTCGGCATCGATCGGTGCAACGCCGCTGCCCGGGTATCGGTCCGCCAGGAACGCCGTCATCTCGGTGGGCGACATGTAGAAGCCCTGGAGCCGGCTCAGCTTGTCGTTCTGCAGCAGCAGCATGTCGCCACGACCGAAAAGGTTCTCCGCGCCCGTCTGATCAAGGATGGTCTGCGAGTCCACGCGCTGAGGCAGGCGGAAGGAGACCCGGCACGGCATGTTCGCCTTCAGCAGCCCGGTGACGATGTCGGCCGTCGGTCGCTGTGTGGCGAGCACGAGGTGGATGCCCACCGAGCGTGCGCGCTGAGCGAGCCGGTTGATCTCTCGCTCGAAGTCCTGGCGCTCCTTCTTCGCCAAGACGGCCATGAGGTCGGCGTACTCGTCGATGACGACCACGATGGGCTTCAGCGCGCGGTCCGGGTTCGCCGCGTTGTACTCCGAGAGATTCGGACACCGCGCCTGCTGGAGAATGCGTGTGCGCTCGCGAAGCTCCTCATCCGTGAGCTGCCGGAGCTGCTCGACTGCATCCTCTGCCTCCGTGAAGACTCGTCCTCCTCGAAGATAGGGGAGACCGTTGTAGAGAACGAAGTCGGTAGCCTTGGGATCAATGATGAGCAGCTCGAGCTGCTCGGGCGCGAGCCGTGCGATGAGCGACAGCAAGATCGCGTGGAGGAAGACCGTCTTGCCCGACATCGTCGACCCTGCGACGAGGAGGTGGGGCAACTGGACGATGTCGAGAAATACATGCTCGCCGCTCGGCGAGACACCGACCGCCACCGGCAGTGCCAGTCCTTGCGGGGCGGGCAGCGCCGCGATCGCGGGCAGCAGCGGCATCGTCTGGCGACGAGGACGCTCGAGGTCGATACCCACGTAGGTCTCGCCCGAAATGTTGTCGATGAACGGAGTGGTTCGGGACGCGAGCTCGCGACCGATGTCCTCCGCACGGTTGCGAAGGGACGACAGCTTTGCGCCCGCACGAAGCCGAGCCCGATACCGGATCACGCTCGGACCGACCTGGGCCTTCTCCGGGTCCAACTCCTGAACCGGCACACCGTGGTCCTTGAGGATGCGGCGAAGATCCGCCGCCTGCTTCTCGATGAGAAGACGCTCTTCGGCTCCGAGCGGTGAGCTACCCGCGCTCGCGACCTGTGCGGTCTCACTCCCGCTGCTCGCCGGCTCAGGCTTCTTGCGAGAGACCGCGCCCGCAGGCGTAGCACCAGCGTCGCCCTCGTCTTGCCCATGCACATCCTGGAGAGCAACTGCTTGCGCCAGCGGCTCAAGCAGCGGGCCGCGAGAGCTACCTCCCCCACCACTCGTCGGAGGCTGTGCCGGTGGGGCGCCGCTAGGCGGCGTTCCACCCGGAGGCGTCCCGCCGGTGACGTGACGCCGCACTTCCTCCTCCGTGAGCTCAACAAGTCGCACGTCACGCGTGGCCGACTTGAGCACACGCTCGCTGCTACCTCGCGCCTGCGTGAGTCCCACGACAACAAGCGAGAGGCGAATCTTGACCTTTACGTCGAGGCCAAAGACGTCGTTGAGCTTCTTGCTCCACAGCTGCTTCTCCGCCTCGCTGCGTCCCTCGAAGAAGCACTCGCGGAAGAGCTGCTGCCGTAGCACCTCTCGTCTCTGGGGAGCAACGAGGCGGCGACCGGTCTCGTCGAGCTGGAAGATCTCCTCGACGATGCGGCAGGTGTTGAGGAGCTGATCGACTGCGTCGCCGGAGATCTCGCCGCCACTAACACGGTATGCATCCTCCGGCTGGCTGTAGGTCTTGACCTCAATGATGTCGAGCGTGCAGGAGCCGTCGTCTTCGTCGACGATTCCGAACAGGTCGGCACGTGACCCATCGTCGCGGAGTTCGAGCCAACGACGTGCGTCGGGGCTGTCAATACTCACGACCAGCGAGCGCTGGTGCTTCTGGCGGTACCACGCCGAGGTGACAAGCGTGCCAACCAGCCCCTGCGTGCGCTTCTCGTCGAGTGCGGTCGGCGCACCTTGCGATACGAGGGCGAGGAGGCCATCGGACAGCAGAGAGCCGAGGTCGCCAATCAGCTGCTCGACGGACTTCGGCGTCGGCGTGTAGTTGCACCGGCGCAGTTGGCGATCGAACTCCGCGACGAACTTCTGGACGTCCTTTGCGTAGACCGCGACGTCGCGCTTTGCCGAGCGCTTGAGCGAGACCCGAGGAACTCCGAACGTCAGCACTCCCTCTTGCGCGCGATCGGCGATGACGAGCCAAGAACAGCCCTCTGCAAGCTTCGAGAGGTCCTTCTGCTCGGACTTGAGCTCGGCGGTGACACCGAAGAACGAGCCGGTCAGCTGGTGGCTGAGGCGGTTGCGAAGATCGTTGTGATCCGAGAACACGCCGCCGTCGGAGGCAGGAACCACTCGCACAGTCTTGGTGATGCGATCGTAGCTGAACTGCATCGGCAGGCAGAGTGGATGCACGGACAGAGACGGGGTGCGCGCGAATCGATGCGTCTTGGCGCTCGACGGATCGAAGTAGACGACGACGTGTGCCGGGTGCTCTCGCAGCTGGTCACCGATTCCGCCGATGGTCAGCGGGCGGTCGTGAACCTCGAGGGTGTAGCGACTCGAGCTTCCGATGCCTCGGAAGCGCTCGGCGCCGTCCTCATCCTCTGCACCGCCACCAAGCGCAGCGACCGCCGTGCCGACTCGTTGCGTGAAGAAGAGCCGCACGTGAACGCCACCCAGGTCGAGCGGCGAGGCCTCAGCGTAGCTTTCGCACCCCGCAGCGCCCCGGTCAGCGTGTGAGCGCGTGAGAAAAATCGTCGAACGGCTTGAATTAAAGACCCGGTGCGTTCGTCGAATAGACTGATGAAAACCAAACGAAAGAACACA
>Ga0255346_1002958_pt1 | contig 20633 bp, 21 predicted proteins | sample wastewater_treat_FD_194410 | JGI IMG/M metagenome (GOLD analysis project Ga0255346, IMG submission 194410) | Wastewater microbial communities from Lulu Island WWTP, Vancouver, Canada - plant22 | ecosystem: Engineered > WWTP > Wastewater > Unclassified | place: Canada: Vancouver, British Columbia... | reverse complement strand
ACACACTTTCAGCAGTTCTACGCGATATTTTTTTATTGCCCGACAGCATATCGGATAAAAAAGATTTAGACTTTCCTATCATATCTGCAAAATCGGAGTCACTAAATACTTTACGTTCTTCTTTGAGGGCCTCTATAACAAGGCGTAGGCGGTTTTTCATAAAAATTTTTAATAAATTGAACAAAAAGTCTAAAAATATTTGGTATTTAGAATTATTAGTTTTAACTTTGTTCTCAGAAAGATATAGTTACATACATATTTATACACATATAGAGATACAAAGTTATAAAATAAATTTTAGAACCCCCTAAATATCAATGAAAGATGAGACTTACCTATCACAAAAAAGGCCCTAATCCTGGCCGAATTAACGTAAACCAAACGCTCCTGACAATGGCGATAGGAGAGAGGTGGACGATCAACTCGACGACCGCCTCGCCGGAGTGCATGAGAAACGCATGCAGCTATTTGAAGCGCAAGACCGGACGCATCTACTCCGTCAACTACGACAGCAATTCCAACAGAATCATCGTAACGCGTACGCTATGAGAATTTATCACTTCAAAGACGGCCCACAAAAGGGCGAAATCGATCTGAACGCCACACTCGAGTCGATGGCCAAATACGAGAAGTGGACGACGAAGCCCGACTGGGCGGGAGCGTTCCTGTACGCAGTTGCCACCGCCGTCGAGGCTTGGCCGGAGCGTCGCTATGACGTATCATTCGACTCCGCCACTAACCAAGTTACAATTTACAGAGCATTATGAAAACAATTGATGTAGCAGACAACATGAAACAAATGAAGATCGGCGATCTGATAGACGTACGTGCCGAGAATGTTTTTTACAACACTTGCGAGAGCTGTCGTCTATGCAAAAAGCAGACAAGACACATCGTTTGTCATAACCTATGACAGCTTTACTCAACAAATAACCATTGAACGAAAATGAAAGCACAAAACTTCATCGGAACGATCTTGCTCCTTTTCGGTTTCATACTGATCGTAACCGAGGGGCTGGAGCTTATCGGACTGGCGCTCACGGCCGGCACCGCATTAATCGGAAATTTAGAAAACCTTAAAACAAAAAAATCATGAACATTTTACTAATTATCACTATCGCCGCCTTGGCGCTGGCTCTGTCATCCATAGGTGTGGCCTTCAGCTTTAAAAAAGCGTACGACAAAAAACGCGAAGAATCAAAAGAAGCCCTGAAAAAATACGCTTCTATTCAGCATGATCATACTCTGCAGGCAGGTGTGATACAAGACCTTAGAGATCAGATCACCGTGCTTTTATTGGCACTTTGTGCCGATGAGACGATCCAAATGGGAAATGAGGACACGGACAAATTCCGCGACGTTGATGCCAAAACGGAAAATGAATGCTGCAAATTAAAAGCTGAAAACGCTGAGCTGAAAGAAGTCATTAACCATTATGAGGTCAACCGACAAAACCAAGAAATCTTTAGAGAGCAGATAGAAAAGCTCAAAAAATAACAACCCTTAAAAGCCCCTCTCAATGCAATCCGATTACATCCTTATCAACCGGAACGAACTCGCCGACCTCGTAACAAAGGCCGTCAGAGACGCTTTGCAACAAAAGCGGCTGGTTTACGGCATCAACGGGATCGCTCAACTTTTCGGAGTATCGCGCACAATGGCAAATAACATAAAGAGATCGGGAGTTATCAACCGCGCTATAAAGCAAAGAGGTCGCACCATCATCACCGATGCCGACCTTGCGCTGGAGCTTTGGGGCCAAAGAGGCAGAAGAAAAACCCTTTAAAATTTTATAAAAATGGAACCTTTAAAAATCAACATTGAGATCGCTTTGAGCGCCGAGACTATCGCGCTCTTGAAAGCGTTCCTCCCGAATTGCACAACGGCCACGCCTTGTGCAGAGTCCCCAAAAGCCGTCGAAACGGCTCCCGCGCCGGAACGCCAAAAAGCCGCCCCGAAAACTAAAACGGAAAAACAGCCAGAACCTCCTGTCGTTGAGGAAACACTCGACGACATCCCGGACGGGGCGATGATAACTGACGCCGAACTCCGCCAACTAACAGCTGACGCGAAAAACAAAAGCAGCGCCGCCGATGTCAGGGCAATATTCCAAACTTTTGACATCAGGAACTCGAGCGCATGCCCTATCGACAAAAGGCCAGCATTGAAGCAAGAACTCCTTAAACTGATAGAGGCATGAACACTCAAGTAACAGAACAAAGGGCGCACGCCGTCTTATCACCGAGCAGCTCACACCGGTGGCTCGTATGCCATCCAAGCGCGAGACTCGAGGACACGATGCCTGACACCTCCTCGCCATTTGCGCAAGAGGGTACGATAGCACATGCAGCAGCAGAGGTGATGCTTGTGTGGTATCTTAAACATTCTTACGTACCGCCAAGTTTTAATCCGATGATAAGAGAGGTACTCGCAGAGCTGAATGCCCGATACTATTCCTTTTTTGAAGAAAATCCGGACGCCGACTCATTCGAGCAGATCTGCGACACGGTCTTTGAGGGCTTTGTGAAAATCGTTTATGACGATTACTTGACGCTGAAGGCAAAGGACGCCGACGCCGTGCTTTTGGTAGAGACGCCACTCAAGCTGTCGGAGTTCATCCCCGAGGGCTTTGGTACAGGTGACGCCGTGGTCATTGGCGCCGGAGAGCTCCGGGTTTACGACCTCAAATATGGCAAGGGCGTCAGAGTAGATGCCGTGGACAACACCCAAATGATGTGCTACGCACTCGGCGCGCTTGCCGGGCCGGGCGAGCTTTACGACATCGACACCGTCACCATGGTGATCTTGCAGCCGAGGCTTAACCGCGCCGCACACTGGACACGTACCGCCAACGAGATTTGGCAGTGGGCCGAAAGCACGCTCCGGCCGGCGGCAAAAAAGGCGTTCATCGGAGAGGGCGAACTGATTCCCGGCGACCATTGTAAATTCTGCAAGGTGGCCGGACTATGCAAGGCCCTTGCCACGTCGGCCGTCGAGACTGCCGACGACGCCACCGAGCCAACGCTCATGACCAACGACGAGATCGCCGCTGCTCTCGACCGCATAGACCTCGTCAAGACGTGGATTAATGCCATCGAGGCGTACGCCTTGGAAAAGGCGCTGGCCGGCGAAAGGTTTACCGGTTACAAGCTCGTCGAGGGCCGCAGCAACCGCAAGATCGAAGACCAGCAGGGCGCGATGAACACTTTGAGGGCCGCGGGCTTTGAGGATAGCGTGTTCATCCGGCCGGTGGAGCTCAAGACAATCACCGACCTTGAGAGGGCTCTCAAGAAAAAGAACTTTGAGACGCTGCTCGGAAAATTCGTCATTAAACCTCAAGGCAAACCCTGCCTCGTGCCGGTAAGCGACAGCCGACCGGAGCTGAACGATCCTAACCAAGACTTTAAAGATTTAATCAACTAACCTTTTAACATTTATACCATGGACAATGTAACCACAAAAGTAATGATCGGAGAGGTACGCTTTTCTTACGTGCATCTGTTTACACCCGATCAGATCGATGATTCCAGCGAACCAAAATACAGCGTTTCGCTGATCATCCCCAAAAGCAACAAACGACTGATCAACGACATCAAAGCGGCGATAGACATCGCCCTTGAAAATGGAGTGTCGAGTAAATTTGGTGGCAAAAAGCCTACCGGATGGAAAAGCCCGCTGCGAGACGGCGATCTCGACCGACCGGATGACAACGCCTATGCTAATTCGTTTTTCATCAACGCCAGCTCCAGAATGAAACCCGGAGTAGTGAAACGAGACAAAGTATTAGGCAAAAATGCGCTGGTACAGATCACCGACGAGGAGGAGGTTTACTCCGGCTGCTATGGCTACGCATCGGTCAACTTCTTTGCCTTCAGCACTGCCGGCAACAAGGGCGTGGCCGCCGGACTTAACAACGTGCTGAAAACGCGGGACGGCGACTACCTCGGTGGCCGCGTATCGGCCGAGGCCGACTTTGCCGACGTCGCCGCACAGCTCAATGATGACGACGAAGACCTTTATTAAAATGACTTGAGGCGATGGGCAGGGGACGCCTGCTCCGACCACAGTGAGGCGTCACGTTCTTTTTTTAACCTTTCCACAAAGTCCGGCGAATGCGCTCTATCTGACGGGGTGCAAGCTGGCGGGAGGAGACCATAGTATCTAATATCGTAAGTGTGTAAAGCCTTTCCTCCCCGCGGGTTCGACTCCCGCCGCCGGGCCAAAAAATCAATTAAATACGATAAAGGACGTAGCGTTTTACATTGACAAATACAACCAAATCAAAAACACTTTTAACAGATGAACAATTTTTTAGCTGAAAATCAAAAGCTGCGCTGCGCACTGCTGACAAAGTGCGAGTTTAACGTAGCAAAGGCAGACGAAGCCTACAAATTTATTATGGGTAGCGAAGCTGCTACCGCGGAGCCTCAGACCGAGACCTACCCGGATGGTATCTATATCGTAGACGGGAAAGGTAAAGCCGTCCTGTATACCGGCCCTGAAACCAAATGGGACCACTGCGCCGGTATCGGAATAAAGCAGGGCAGCAAATCTTTGCTGGTGGGCCTGACTGACGCAGCGGACACCGCTAACCAGAACTGCGAGCTAACCACAAAGCAGGGCGGCAGCCGCTTTTTCAAAAGCCACACAGACGCAGTGGCAGACTGGGACGGCGCGGCAGGTACAGAGGATCTGCGCGAAATCCTTAACCCGGCTATTAAGCTGGACGAAAAGCAGTACATACCGTCACTGGGACAAATGTACTTTATCCTGTGCCACCTCAAAGCCGTAAACGAAGCGCTGGCGGCAGTAGGCGGCCAACCGATAGAGGTAGACGCGTGGTACTGGGCCAGTACAAGCTACAGCGCTACCTACGCGTGGAGTCTGCATCTGCACGGTGGCTACGCGTGCGCCTACACTAGGGCAACTTACCAGCTTCGGGTTAGGCCGGTTTCAGCATTTTTTTAATAGTTAATAGTTAATAGTTATTCTTTAACCTTTGCCCGGCGCAAGCCGGGCTATTAAAAAACTTTGGATATGGCCCGTAAAGAGACAGACGAAACCCAGAAAATCTGTGGTAACTGCTTTTGCTGTATTTGCACAAACGAGGGCTGCGAATGTAGCCTAACTGATAATCCGGTAGACTATAACCAGCCGGGCTGTATAGACCATATACCGGAATCTGACTATTAACAAAATGCAGCAGGAACCCGTTTATATAGCTTTGTGCAGTTTCGGTAAGGATAGTATAGCTACTGTCCTGCTGGCGCTGGAGCACGGCGAGCCGCTAGATTACGTAGTATTCAGCGAGGTAATGTTTAGCCACGCTGAGGGTATTAGCGGCGAGATCCCGGAGCATATAGACTGGATTACCGGGGTAGCTATCCCGAAACTGGAAAGTATGGGCGTTAAGGTAGTGGTAGTCCGGGCAGAGAGAGACTATTTATACTACTTTACCAAAGGCAACGAAACTAAGCGCGGCAAGTATGTAGGCAAACTCAGGGGCTTTCCGATAGGCGGCCGCTGCACTATTAACCGAGACCTCAAACTAAAGCCTATACACGATTTTTACCGCAGCTTTGGCAAAAGGCCGATTATCCAGTACGTAGGTATAGCCATAGACGAGCCGAAACGACTAAAACGCCTGAGGGCAAAGGGAAATAGGCAGCAAATTAGCCTACTGGCAAAATATGGATACACCGAGCAAGACGCTAAAAATAGTGCTCAGGATTACGGGTTACTTAGCCCTATCTACGAAACTGGAACACGCGGCGGCTGCTGGTTTTGCCCTAACTGCCGGATCCCGCGTTTTTGTGAGTTTAGGAAAAGCCACCCGGATTTATGGGACCGCCTGCGTAAGCTCAGCCACACACCGAACCTGTGCAGCTACGGGTTTAAGTACGGTAAGAGCTTGCAAGAGATTGAAAAATTAATGGATGCGCAGGACGCGCAGCTGACATTATTCTAATGAGCATAAAATTAAAAAATGACTTTACAGTAGATTTGGCTACTATTTGACTGAAGAACCATGAACAAAGACCTGACCGCTGAAAATTACACCTTTGCCAAGACGCAAACAGAGGCCACCTTTTCAAGACTTGTATCAAGATTTCAGAAAAAGACCGGCCTCAAAGTGACGAACATAATATTAACTCCCGGAAAGCATTACTCCCTCGTAAAAATTGAAACAGACCTATGACACCAAATTTCGCAAAATTTGAAATTCAAGGTAAGCTGATAAGATATGACCAAACTATTTTTAGACATCGAGACCTACTCCCCGGAGCCGCTGGCCGACTGCGGAGTGTATAAATATGCCACGCACCCGGACTTCAAAATCCTATTACTGGCCTATGCCATTGATGGCGCCCCGGTAGAGATTTTGGACTTGAGTGAAGACGATCCGATACCAAACGACCTGTATCGACTGATGATCGATAAGAACGTCCTGAAAATAGCCCATAATGCCACTTTCGAGAGAATATGCCTAAGGCGACACCTCGGGCTCAACGTCCCGAATTGGCACTGCACCATGGCGCAATGCCTGCGCACCGGACTGCCGGCATCGCTCGATCAGGCGGCAAAGGTGCTTAAGCTGAAATCGAAGAAAATGGCCGAGGGTAAAGACTTGATAAAGCTGTTCTGCATGCCCAAAAAGACCTCCATGCTTGGCGAAAGCCCACGGGTGCGCCGGCACGAAGCCCCGGACAAATGGGAGCTTTTTAAGGAGTACTGCAAGAGGGACGTTGAGATGGAGCGCGAGATTTACACGGCTTTAAGATGGTACAGACCTACATATACCGAATGCGAGTTGTATGAGGTTGACCAAGCCGTCAACGATCGCGGGATAAAAATCGACCGGCAGCTGGTAGACAACACCGTCCACATAGAAGATATTTGCTCCAGCCGGCAACACCTGAAAGCATCGGCCATCACCGGGCTTGACAATCCCAACAGCGTACCGCAATTGAAAGCGTGGCTCGAGGAGCGCCTCGGCATCGAGGTGCCGAGCTTGACGAAATCGGACATCGCCGAGATACTGGAGATGACCGATGACCCGGTCGTGCACGAAGCCCTCAACATGAGGCGCAAAAGCGGAAAGACCAGTATCAGCAAATATGGTGCGATGCTGGCGGTAGCGGACAATGAGGACGACCGCCTCAGAGGGTTGTTCCAATATTATGGCTCGCGTACCGGACGGTGGACGGGGCGGCTGGTGCAGCTGCACAACCTCCCGCGCAACACGCTTGACGATCTCGACTTCGCAAGGCAGGCCGTAAGGGAAAACGACATGGAGCTGCTTGACCTTTGCTTTGACAACGTCCCAGCCGTTCTATCACAGCTCATACGCACCGCGCTGGTGCCTAAAAAAGGCCACACGTTCGTCGTTTGCGACTTTAGTGCCATCGAGGCACGGGTCATCGCGTGGCTGGCAGGGGAGCAGTGGGCGATAGACGTGTTCAAAGGGCACGGCAAGATTTACGAGGCCACCGCCGCACAGATGTTCAGATGCGACGTGGACGAGATCACAAGGGACGACCCTCGCCGGGACAAGGGCAAGATCGCCGTGCTGGCCTTGGGCTTTGGCGGCGGCATCGCCGCACTCGAGGCGATGGGAGGTAAGAGGATGGGGCTGGAGAGGGAAGAGATGGAGGCCTTGGTGAAGCAATGGCGCCAGACGAATCCAAATATCGTATCGCTATGGCGGGAGGTTGAGGACGCTGCAAGGCAGACGCTGCTCTCAAAAGCACCCATCAATGTAAGAGATAAGCTTATGATCACCACCCGAAACGTCAGCAACGATCTGATCATCCAGCTGCCGTCCGGACGACAGCTCATCTATCGCGAAATGCAGACGGGGCTCAACCGCTTCGGAAAGCCCTCGCTGGTTTACAAAGGCGTGAATCAGACCTCGCGCAAATGGGAAAGCATCGAGACCTATGGAGGCAAACTGGTGGAAAACATCGTGCAAGCGATAGCACGCGACTGCCTGGCCGAGGCGCTGATCACGATTGAAAAAAACTGTCTCGACCCGGTACTCCACGTCCATGACGAGATCGTGTGCGAAGTGCCGAGAGAAGATGCCCAAAGCGCACTCGAGAGAATACTCGCACATTTCAAACGCACGCCGAGCTGGGCACGGGGACTCCCGTTGAAAGGCAGCGGGTTTATCACGGAATATTATAAAAAGGATTGACAAACATAGACTTATATGCAACGAACCTACACCATCTCCACCGGGCGCTCAAGGATGGAGACAAAATGGGTAAACAGACAGATCACGTGGGAGGCGCTCACACGGAGACTGGCAAAGACGAAACGCACCGCCGAGACGGTGGCCGAATACCGGGCAATGAAAAAGCTCCAAAAGGGTCAGGTAAAAGACATCGGGGGCTTTGTCGGCGGGGCCATCGAGGGAGGCCGCCGAAAGGCGGGAGCCATCACGCACCGCTCCCTCGTGACGCTCGACCTTGACTTCGCCACGCCGGAGACGCCGGAGATCATCGCGGACATGCTATCGGGGACGGCGTGGTGCATCTACTCCACGCACGGCCACACGGACGACTCGCCCCGCTTCCGGCTGGTGGTGCCGCTAAGCCGTGACGTGACATCTGACGAGTACGTGCCGATTGCGCGCCGCATAGCGGACGACATAGGCATCGATATGTTCGACCAGACGAGCTACCAGCCGATGAGGCTGATGTACTGGCCATCGACGCCCAAGGATGGCGATTACCTCTTCCTGCAGGGAGAGGGTGCGCCCGCCGATGCCGATAATTTACTCGACAGCTTTACCGACTGGCGCAACGCTGCCGAGTGGCCGGTGGACAGCAACGCCCAACGGCTCGCGACCGGACACGGATCAAAGCAGGAAGACCCGACGACAAAGCGCGGCATAGTAGGCACGTTCTGCAGGGCCTACACCATAACCGCCGCCATCAACACGTTCCTGCCCGATGTTTACGAGCCTACCGCGCAGGATGATAGGTGGACTTACTCCGCCGGATCGACCGCCGGGGGCCTCGTAGTCTATGACAACAAATGGGCATACAGCCACCACGGCACAGACCCGTGTTGCAGCAAGCTATGCAACGCGTTCGACTTAGTGAGGCTGCACCTGTTCCACGACTTGGATGCCGAGGCTGACGTCAACACGCCGGTCAACCGACTGCCGTCATACACCGCGATGGCTCAATATGCCCAAAAGGACACCAAGGTGCGGACTCTCATAGTAAAAGAGCAGATGGCTAATATAAATGAAGACTTCGCAAATATCGCCGATACGGCCGAAGAGGATGGGGAGGAGGATTGGAGGAGCATGATGCAAATTGAAAATAAAAAAGTGCTCAACTCACCCTATAACTTCGGCCTTATCGTGCGTAATGATCCCGGGCTGAAAGGCAAGGTCATGCGCGATGACTTCAGGGGGCGTGATGCCGTGGTGGATGACCTGCCGTGGCGGGATAAAAAGGCCGACCAGTGGTGGAACAACAGCGATGACAACGGACTGATCGACTACGTCTCGGCAAACTACCGGCTCACCGGCAAGCAGGCGCTCCTCGACGCTCACGATCTGGCTGTCAGTCAGAACTCCTTCCACCCGGTGCGGGACTACCTCAACGCATTGAGATGGGACGGCATCGAGAGGCTCGACACCTTGGTGATCGACTACCTCGGCGCCGAGGACACGCCGCTCGTCAGGGCGCAGACACGCAAGCACTTTACCGCGGCGGTGGCCCGCGTCATGCGGCCCGGAATAAAATACGACTACGTCTTGACGATGATTGGCCCTGAGGGTATTGGTAAAAGCACGCTGATACGACTGATGGGCCGCGACGAGTGGTTTGACGACAGCCTCACCGGAATAGAGGGCAAAGAGGGCATGGAGCAGATAAGAGGCAAATGGCTCATAGAGATGGGCGAATTGACGAATTACAAGAAAAGCACCTCGGAGGCTTACAAGGCGTTCCTTTCAAAGCAGGAAGACTCCTATAGGCCGGCATACGGGCGCAAAACGGAAGTTTACCTGAGACAATGCGTCTTTTTTGCCACGACCAACGAGCGCGCCTTTTTGAAAGGGGATACCGGCAACAGACGCTTCTGGACGATTATGTGCGATCAGGAGATACCGATGAAAGACGTATGGGAAGATCTGCCCGGAGAGGTTGACCAATTGTGGGCGGAGGCCCTGACCAGATACAGACAGGGCGAAAAGCTGTACCTGCCGAACGATTTGGAAAGACAGTCGCGGCAATTGCAGGAGCTGCGTAACGAAGTGTTTGCTGACGAGAGGATCGGGATGATAGCGGAGTATTTGGAAAAGCCTATACCGACCACTTGGGAGACGATGAGCCTGCGCAAACGGCAGGATTACATAGCGGGGATTGATTACGCCTTTGACGGCGAATTGTTTAAGAAACGAGAGACCGTCTCGGCAATCGAGGTGTACGCCGAATGCTTTGGGCAAAAACTCGATGAGAAAACCCGATACAGAACGCGGGAGTTTAACCAGATGATGAGGCAAATGAGACAATTGGAATATATAGGGCGTCAACGCATCCCTATATACGGAAGACAACACTGCTATCGAATCATAAGGGACTAAAACCGTGTAACAGAAGTGTTACTTATTTTTTAAGGATTTTAGCCAAAGAGCAATACATTAGAAAGTTATGAAGATTAAAGCGAGTAAAAGAGAAATGAAAAAACCGATTGACCCGAAGCCTAATTTGAAAAATAAGGATTTTTGGATTTCAATTCGTAAGCAGAGACTTAAAAATAATGGTGAAAAACGGCCCCGGACGATGGGACAAAGCAACGGGACAATAAAAAAAGTAACAATCTATTATCCGGGACAATGCCTATTATTGTCCCACTTATTGTCCCATTATTGTCCCACACCCAACAGGCTAAAAGCCAGCACGATACAACACTTTTGGGACAATGGGACAATAAAATACCATTGAAAGTATAAAAGTGGAATTAGGCTAAATATACGCGTATACATATTAACCTAATCGCGTATTTAATAATATATAGGAAAATATTGTCCCATTGTCCCGAACGATTTTTTGTAAGTAACCAAAAAAAAACAGATATGAGCCAAGATTTGAAATGCTTTTTAGGACTGCATAAATACGTAGTCCATGCCACGGACGAAATTATCGATCCGGCAGGTAAACTCCTGCAGAAAATAATCATTAGCCGTTGCGAGAATTGCGGACGGATTTATTACAAAAGAATTGACCTTACGTACCAAGTGCCTCTATGACGACTTTGAAAAATGCAATTCCGGATGACCCGGATTATGACTATGAAAAATTAAACCGATACATCCTTTGCTTTCTGCATCTCGACCAGCTGATGGATGATGTTCTTACCGACATGACCGAGGAATGCAAAACGCGGGGTTTATACCGGCAAAATGTAAAGTATCACCTGAACGCCATCCGTAGGGTGTTGAAAAAAGGCCCAAATAATGACTGGAGCAAACTCGAGGATAAAGCAGCTGATGACTTTTGCGAGGATGCCGATAAGCTCGAGGCGATGGTGTATTCCATTTTTGGACTTAAATATAGGGGCCAGCAAGGCTTTGTTTACGTCCCGGAATACAGCATCGGTGATAAGGTGACGATGATGCTGAATGAGAAAAAGGTGAAGGCAACGATAATCGCAAGCTCCTGTAAAATTGAGGTCAAGGAGTCGGGCAATGAGATGAAAGCAGGCTGCACGGTTAAACTGAAGCATAACGGAGCGGTGATGGAAATAGGAGAGGATGATGTGCAGAGCATTGAGAAATAAAACAAAAAAACGTCAAAATGGAACAGAAAAACGCAAAAACGGAACGAAAACCAACCAAAAAGGTCGAAAGCGAAAAGCTTTTAGAACGCAAACTGGTTGAAAAGGTGAAAGCAAAAGGCGGCGAGGCGTTTAAGATGCTAAGCCAATATCACAGAGGATTACCGGATAGGGCTGTGCTTTTCAATGGCAGGGCAGCGTTTGTCGAGATCAAGACGACCGGCAAAAAGCCGACGAAGCTGCAGATGCGTACCAAAGAGCGCCTCGAGCAACTGGGGTTTGAATTTTATGTTATCGACAATTCGGAAGCGATAGATGACTTTATCTACAATTTTATCAACAGATGATTTTTAATTCACATCCATACCAGCAACGTGCAAAGGAGTTCGTGATGGACAATCACTATGCGGCCCTTTTTCTTGACATGGGGCTGGGTAAAAGTGTGATAGCCTTAACGGCGGCATCCGAGCTGATAGACAGCCTCGAGGTAGAGCGCGTCTTGGTGATATCGCCAAAGAGCGTGGCGTGGAATACGTGGAGTGAGGAGGCCCGAAAGTGGGATCACCTCAACCATTTGAGGCTGTCGATTGTAATGGGAACGGTAAAGCAGAGAGAGAGGGCGCTTGAGGCCGAGGCTGACATCTACATCATAAATCGGGATAACGTAGTTTGGCTTTGCAACAGATACAGAGATCAGCCGTGGCCGTTTGACTTCGTGATAATTGATGAGAGTTCCAGCTTTAAAAATGCGTCGTCTAAAAGGTTTAAAGCGTTGCGGCGGGTAAGGCCTCAGATGCGGCGGGTATTATTGCTGACCGGCACGCCTGCACCAAACGGCTATATAGACCTTTGGAGCCAGATATGGCTGCTGGACATGGGCCAAAGGTTGGAAAAAACCTTATCATCCTACAGGGCAAAATATTTCAAACCCGGAAGACGTAGCGGAGCTGTCATTTTTGATTGGATTTTGAGGATTGGAGCCAAGGAGATGATCTCGGAAAAGCTGTCGGACATTTGCGTGTCGATGAAAGCGGAAGACTACATCACCGTGCCGGACATAGTGGATGCCGGTATGACCTTGACCTTTGATGATGACACCTTCAAGCGATACAAGGATTTTGAAAAAGAGCAGCTCCTACAGATTGACGATGAGATGATCGAGGCGTTGACCGCGGCGGCCTTGACGAATAAGCTCCTGCAGTTTACATCGGGTGCTGTTTATGACAGCGACAAAGAGTGGCATGCGGTTGACGATACGAAAACGGAGGCCTTGGCAGATATAATCGAAAACGCTAACGAGCCGGTATTGGTTTATTACAACTACATCCACGAAAAAGAGCGCATCATGGATGCACTGAAGCAATATCGGCCGGTGGCGTTCAGAGGGGAGCCGGGCATCTTGCAAAAATGGAACGAGCAGAAGATAAGGGTGATGATAGCGCATCCGAGGTCGGTGGCATACGGCCTCAACATGCAGCAAGGGGGCCGCATAATCGTGTGGCACTCCCTGACATGGGACTTGGAGATTTATGAGCAGGCAAACAAGCGGCTGCACCGTCAAGGACAAACGAAGCCGGTGCTGCTTTATCATCTGATAGTCAGAGGCACGATGGACGAGAGGGTGATGAGAGCACTGAAAGGCAAAGGCGATACACAGGTATCTCTCCTCCAACAAATTCGAGAAATGAAAAAATTATTATAAAAGGTTTACAAGGTAAGCCATTTTTTACTATATTTGGGGCAAAACAAAATAGACGTGTAAAAAATGCAGACGAAAAAGATAGAAATCAAAAGGTTACAGCCGAATAAAGGGCAAATCGAGGGGCTACCGGCCAATCCGCGAAAACAAGCCTTTGCGCAATGCCGAGCATCCGACAATGAAACCGGTGCCATTAGTAGGCCGTTTCATTGCCTATTCCAGCCGAGGGGGGGGGGTGCGTACTCGACCCCTTTGGAGGCAGCGGATCGACGCTTATAGCCTGCGAGCAGCAGGGCAGGCATTGCCGGATGATGGAGTTAGATCCGGTCTATTGCGACGTCATCATTCACAGATGGGAAACTTTTACAGGACAAAAGGCAAAGAGGATTGAGAGATGACGGATAACGGATTTATGATTTTTATAAAGATTATTTTGACGGAATTAATTCATTTGAGTAAGAGGAGGCAAAGTCATGGGTACTCCGGTTAACAAGGGGGTGCGCAGAGGTAGGGGGCGAATTTCCAAAAGAGAGACAAAGAGGCTCAAGGCATTATTCCTTGAGGGCCTTAAGAAAACGGCGGGCGTGCAGCAGCCGGTGGTGGAGCAGATGGGGCTGACAAGGCAGACTATAGCGGATTGGAAAAGGAATGATCCGGAATTTGACGCTGAGGTTGATCAGATAAAAGAGGTGGCGCTCGATATAGTAGAGACGCAGCTGATGAAAAAGATCATGAGCGGCGATACGGCGTGCATCCTGTTTTATCTCAAAACGCAAGGCCGTAAGCGTGGTTACATCGAAAAGGTAGATGCATATGTAGAGAGCAAAAACCACGTCGACCTCTCTAACCTTACAGATGAGGAGCGCGAGGTGCTGGAGAATATAGGGCGCAATTTTTTGAAAGAGGAATGACGCAATAGTACTTACAGATCAGGTTATCATCATGGCCGGAGTTCAGGCTTTGTCGGAGCGATGCACAAAGAGCTTCTATAACTTTTTTTGTGAGTTCTGGGATACAATCGAGTCTGAGCCGCTGGTGGCAAATTGGCACATACGTTACTTATGCGATGAGCTGCAGGAGCTGTCGAGGTATATAGTGGCGCGTGAGCCGAAGCCTTATGACCTGATCATCAACATTCCTCCCGGAACGACAAAGAGCCGAATTTGTACTATCATGTGGCCGGCATGGCTTTGGACGCAAGATGCCTCTTTGCGCATAATCACAAATTCTTATAGCGCCGACCTTGCCGAAGACCATTCGAGTAAATCTCGCGATGTTATTTTATCGCTGAAGTATCAAAAATTATTTCCACATGTGAGGTTGAGGCAAGATCGCACGGCACGGAGCAACTATGAGACGCGGCGCAAAGGGGCGCGATACACCACTTCAACCGGAGGCACTATCACGGGTAAGCATGCACATGTTATAATTAACGATGATCCTTTGAACCCGGGGCAGGCGTCCTCGGAGGCGATGCGCAAAGCGGCAAACGACCATACGGCTACACTCGCCACGCGTAAGGTTGACAAGGCCAACACGCCTACGGTCACCATAATGCAGAGGCTTCACGAAGATGACGTCACCGGCTATCTTTTGGCGCAGTCGACTGACGGCATAAAACATATATGCCTGCCGGCGGAGATATCGGATGAGGTTTATCCGATAGAGCTTAAGCAGTTTTACACAAATGGACTTCTCGATCCCATAAGGCTGTCGCCGGAGGTGCTGCAAGAGCAAAAAACGGCATTAGGCACACAGATGTATGCAGGGCAATATGATCAACAGCCGTACAACAAAGCAGGTAATCTCATAAGGCGCGACTGGTTCCCGATAACGGCAAATCAATCGCTCCAGCAAGTAGTGCAGCAGGCGCAAAGGCAGCGTGGCGTTCACTTTTATATCGACACGGCATATACGACGAATACTAAAAACGACCCTACCGGTGTGATAGCCGTGTGCGATGACGGTAACAGCCTCCTGATCATCGATGCTGTAAAGGTTTATTTAGAGTTTCCCGAATTATGCAAATGGCTGCCTAACTACGTGCGGCAAATGGGGTATAATCACAAAAGCACGGTGCGGATAGAGCCTAAAGCAAACGGCCTCTCATTGATACAGCAGTTGCGGCGTTATACTCAGCTTAACATCGTGGCGATTGACACACCAACTACCAGCAAGGTGGAGAGAGCAAATGCAGCATCGCCGACACTCGAGGCGCAGAGGGTCAAGCTGATGGCAGGTGTGTGGAACGCCGGTTATCTTGATGAGATGGCAGGATTCCCTACTGCAAAGCACGATGAATATGTGGATATTACCGGCTATGCTGTTCAAGATTTCAATAACCGACAATTAACATACGACAATTCAGATTTAGAGCAATTAGAGATTATCAGAGGAATAAGGAGATAACACAATGCCTACCGACATCAATTCAATTTTAAGTTTACAAAAAACAGATGACATCATCACGGAGTTAAAGCGTAAAATTCCGAGCCCTCCTTTATGGAGTGAGCTTGCTAAAGATTATGACATCAAGCATCACGACATAATGAACGAGGCTACCTATCAGGATGTCAGCGTAATGGAGGGAGGCAAAGTGGTGAGAGTGCCTCTATCACTCGAGCAGCTGGCAACTAACCGCCTTACGGGCTTGACATTCGGCATACCGGTAACGCGCATATACGATGCGCAGGACGAAAGGGCGCAGCGCGCACAGGCTATAATGGAACGAATTTACAAGAAGAATCGTATCAATGCGTTGAACCTTGAGCGAGGCGTTCATTTTTTCGCAGGTTGCGAGATCGCAACGTTATGGTACTTGGTAGATTCAGCTCCGCATTATGACTATGGCGAAAAGTGCAATTACAAGATCAGGCGACGCACCTACACGCCGATGAATGGCGACGGCATATATCCGCTATTTGACGATGACTTAGACCTCATCGCTTTGTCTTTTGAATACAACTATTACAACGGCGTCGATACCCACCGCTTTTTTGACACCTTCACTGACACGTGGCACATACGGTGGGAGCAGACTAACAAAGAGGGCGCTGACGCGTGGAAAGAATTGTTTAGAAAAAAGCTGGAGATAGGAAAGATACCGGGGGCCTATGCATGGTCCAAAAAGCCGTGCTGGAGAGATAGCAGCCGTTTGAGAGCGGAGCAGGAGCGCACCTACAGCGACAATGGCAACTGCATCCGTGACAACTCCGCACCGATATTGGCACTTTTTGCCGATGAGACGATCCAAATGGGAAATGAGGACACGGACAAATTCCGCAAAGTGGTCAAGTATCCGGCATCTGGCCGCTTGGAGTACGTGACATGGCAGCAATCGCCGGAGGCCGTCAAGCTGCAACTCGAGGGGCTGCGCAGGGAGTACTACACCAATCTGCAGATACCGGACATAAGCTACGAGAATATGAAAAGCACGCCGATGAGTGGGGAGGCGCGCAAGATGCTGTTTATCGACGCGCAATTGCGCGTGCTTCAGGAGGCCGGCGCGCTTCAGGAATTTCTCGACAGAGAGGCTAATGTGGTAAAAGCGTTAGCGGGGCTTATGTTTCCAGACATCGCGGACGCTTTTGCTGCTATGCCGGTGGAAAATAGAATCAATCCATACAAGATAGATGACGAGAAAGACCGCATCGAGAGGTACAGCAACGCTACCGGCGGCAAGGCTATTATGAGCCAGTATGAGGCGATTGAGAAAGCGGGGCTGTCCAAAAATCCTCAACAGACACTTGACCAGATCAGAGAGGATGAGCAACGCAGTGTGTTTGGAGCTTATGAATAATGCCTAAAAAAGCTCAGACTAATAAGGCCCTCGTAGCACAGGTGCAAAGACACATCGACGAGATATACCGGCTCGCAGCTATCGAGGCTGCGAAGATCGGAGTGCGTCTCGACCTGCCGCCGGGGGGCGTGTTCAGTTTGAGCCGATTCCCAACGGCAAAAAGGAGGCTGGAGCAGCTGATGGCCGAGGTGGACTCACAAATAAGGTTTATCGTCCTTAACGGAGTGGAGGCGGCATGGGCCGTGGCCAACCGGCAAAATGATGAAATGGTCAATCGGTTATTTGGTAAGAATCTCAGCAAGCTGCCGAAGTCAAAGCAGCGCGCCTATCTCTCTAATAACGACAAAGCACTCGAGGCGTTTAAGAAGACGCGCGTGCTGAAGATCGAGGCATTGTCGGCAGGGGTGTGGCGTCAAGGCGAAGTGTTAAAGCAGATCGAGGGGGCCATAGGGCTGGGGCTGTCAGAGGCGAAGTCGGCAGCGGAGCTATCGCGAGATATCCGGAAATATTTGAGGGAGCCTAACAGGCTTTACCGCCGTGTACGCGATGCCGAGGGTAAGCTGCAACTATCCAAAGCGGCAAAGGAGTATCACCCGGGGGCGGGAGTTTATCGGTCGAGTTACAAGAACGCCATGAGGGTGGCGCGCACCGAGATCAACGCCGCATATCACACTGCCGATCAGCTGCGGTGGGATAAGATGGACTTTGTCGTGGGGGTGCGCATCTCCTTGAGCGGAGCGCATCCGGCATACGACATTTGCGATGAGCTACAGGGCGACTATCCTAAAAATTTCAAGTTCACCGGCTGGCACCCTAACTGCCTTTGTCAGATGACGGCAATTCTCAAGACAGAGGCAGAGATGGACAGAGATGACGCTTTGATTATGGCAGGCAAAAGGGCATCGAGCTATAGCCGCAATCGGGTCAAAGAGATGCCTCCAATTTTTACCGAGTGGGTGAGGGCTAACAAGCAGCGTATCGTGACGGCCAAAAAGTTACCCTACTTTTTGAGTGACAACCGCAAGATCGTAAACGATATTTTGAAAAATTTGTAAAAAAAGGCTTATGTGATAAGCCATATTAAAATTATTTATTATATTTGGGCAAATATTGTAGGAACACCATGGAAAAAACAATTTTAGAGCTTTTGACAACTAAGTTTCAGGGGTTGAGGGCCGACATTTTAAGCAGGATAGCAGCAAAGCTCGCGAAGACTGCAACCACAGAGGACGCTGCCAAGGCTGCCGTTGAGGCGCTCACCATGCAAGACGTACTCGACCAATATACCGAGAGCCGCGTCACCGAGGCTTCTCAAACAGCTGTAGCCAATTATGAGAAAAGGCATAATCTCAAAGACGGCAAGGCGGTTAATCCATCCGGTGATGACAACCCTGACAAGGGGGGTCAAGATAAACCCGATACAGCAGACACAGACGGGCATTACAACGCGACACTGAAAGCATTGGAGGCAATTAACAAACGTCTCGATAATATAGAGCAGGGGCGCGTAGTCAATGAACGCACAATGAAGTTGCAAAGCACCCTTAAGGGCGCACCGGAGAAATACGCGAAACGCATCACGGACGACTTCGGACGCTATCAATTCAAGGACGATGCCGACTTTGACGGCTGGCTCGTGGGTATCAAGGCTGATGCTGACGAGCTTATCAAAAGCAACAAAGGTCAGGGCGGGCTGTTCAGTCCACCGGCAGGGGGCGGAGGCGGGTCGGGCCAAGTGCCGGAGTCGCTCAAAAAGGCCGTATCCGAAAGGGCGGCAGGCGATGAGGCGAAAGACAAAAAACCTTATTAAAAATTTATTTTAAGGAGATTAAAAAATTATGGCAATGACAGTTAAAAGGCGCAAGGACACAAGAAGGCGTTCCGTCTTTTTGAAAAAAATAGCCGACATTCCCGGAGGCGTGTGTATTAGCACACAGGGGTTAGAAGGCGTAGATTTCCTTCCAGAGGGTACACCTATAACGAGGCCTATCGATGGCATCTGTTATGTGATCAAACATGGGAGTGTTGGAGGATATGGCGGCGCTAATAATAAGTTGCAGCTTAATGGCGATATCTGCAACGTTCAGGTGGGTGATGTAATCCACGTTTATGAGGAGACTGTAACTGATGGCTTTAAAACAATTAATTTTGTAGACTCGGCAACAGTCTCAGAAAAAAACGGCAACACCCTAACACTTGACAAAGAGATTCTGGGATTGTCAGGTAACGAATATTGGTCAGTGGTAGACACTCAGAATCCTGATAAAAATAAAGCCTTTGCGCTAACTGGTACGGGCGTAGCCGTCAAGCCTGATGACAACGTTATTACAGACGCGTGGGTGCAAGGGGTTACACGAATTCCAAATCTGCCTCCACTAATTTATGAAGACCTAAAAGGTATCATAAATATTTAACCCATCATTTTTTAGGCATGCGAGGGCTACGCTTCAAAGGAGAAAGGCAAAGATAGCAAACCTTATTAACGAGTTTTTTTATTAGGAGATTTTAAGATTATGGCAATGACCATAAAAAAGAGGCGCGACGCTAAAAGTTACAAGTGCATCGAGCATCGTATAGCTGATGTACGCAACGGCGCGCTGGTGATAGCGCGAGGGGCGACGTCCGGAGGATGGATACTGCCCGAGGGCGCATTATTGTTCGAGCTTTCGGACATCGAGACGGCGCAAGGGCAAAAAGGAAGTAACATCTTCCGTGTACTGCCCTGCGTAAAGATAGCGGCGGACGCTGAGGCGACGGCCACAAAGGTGAAATTTGCACACGGCAGCTGTTCGTTCCAGGGCGCTGTGTTCCCTTTCGGAACTGTCAGCAAGCAGACTATCAATGTTGACGGCAGCATCGACGCTACCCTCACGGCAGGCAGCTCAAGGGCGCTGGTAGAAGACGAGGTGTATCTGGCCGACCTCTCGAGCTTTTTTGAAGAGGACGAAAATGCGCCGTTCACTTATGACAAGACCACTAACAAGTGGACATGGAAGCCGGGGCTCCGCCTTTACATCAATGGCACGGAGCAGGCAGTGAGCGCAAGCGATAACATTATAACCGACGTGTGGGTTATAGCAACGGCTAACACGCCGGTGTGGATACCTTTCACACGGCTATGGCCGGCATTGTTTAATGGCATTTTTGCGTTAAGCAATAACACCGATGTGGTTATCGACACTTTCTATACGGAGATGGAGGTGGAGCTGGAGCCTGAGGAGCCTGAGGAGCCTGAGGAGCCTGAGGAGCCTGAGGAGCCTGAGGAGCCTGAGGAGCCTGAGGAGCCTGAGGAGCCTGAGGAGCATGAGGAGCCTGAGGAGCCTGAGGAGCCTGCGG
>Ga0255346_1002956_pt1 | contig 20646 bp, 20 predicted proteins | sample wastewater_treat_FD_194410 | JGI IMG/M metagenome (GOLD analysis project Ga0255346, IMG submission 194410) | Wastewater microbial communities from Lulu Island WWTP, Vancouver, Canada - plant22 | ecosystem: Engineered > WWTP > Wastewater > Unclassified | place: Canada: Vancouver, British Columbia... | reverse complement strand
TACCCTTTAAAAACCCCTCTAACCCGTATTCCTCCTGGTAATGCGCGCGCATATCGGGCAGTTGCGCCAGCAATTCCTTTTCACGCGGGGTCGGAGGGATGATGGCATCATAAAAACCGGGCAGTCGGATCTGTTCCTCCTGGTCTTTGAGTGTGTTTAAAGCCCAAACCAGACGCCAGGCAGCATTGGGGAAGATCGATCCGCCGGTGCCGGAATGGACATCCTGGTTGGCGGTGCGCACGCGCAATTCCACATAGCAGATTCCCCGTAAGCCGAGCATCTGGATGGGGGCATTTTCGTGGTCAACGCCACCGATTTCCCAAACACATACATCACCAGCAAGGAGTTCTTTGTTATCTCTCACAAAGGGCTCCAGGTTTACACTGCCGATCTCTTCTTCGCCCTCAACAACAAATTTGATATTACAGGGAAGTTCACCTTCCTTTTCTAAAATTGCATCAATGGCGTGCAGCCGAGCTACAAAATTACCCTTATTATCGGCCACGCCACGCGCATAAAGCCGGCCATTGCGAACCGCAGGCTCGAAGGGCGGTGTTTCCCATAGTTCCAGAGGCTCGGGCGGCTGGACATCGTAATGATTATAGGAAATTAAGGTGGCATCACCCAGGCCTTTACGTTCGGCAAAAACCACGGGTGAGCCACCTGTGGGCATAATCGCAACATCAAACCCACGTGCTTTAAGAGCCTGAGCGACCAGTTCTGAACATTCATCAATGCCCAGTTTTTGGGCTGCCACACTGGGTTGGGCACACAGGCTTGAAAGTTCATTTACACTGGCATCCAGATGTGTTTCGATATATTGATCGATTGCGTTGAGGTTCATTTTTCTTCTCCAAAGGATTTTTATTCGTTGTTAAATATCTGAAAGTTAAAATGCGCTTTCCAGTAATCGAATTATCCAATCACCCGCATAGGCAAACACCATCATTTTGAGGACCTTGCCAATCAGACAATAAAATAGAAAGCGAGCAATCGGCATCTTCAATATCCCAGCAGCGATGCCTGCCAGATCAAATATCGGATTGGGGATAAACGCTAAAAATAAGATGGTCAGATCGCCATAATTACGCATCCATGTGACCACTCGGTCATATTGGGTGTTTTTTTCCACCACTGCCTGTCCGCTGAAACCTGCTAAATAACCGGAGAGTTCTCCCAAAGCAGCACCTGAACCAGCAGCAACAGAGACCCAGAGGGGATGAAAGACGGCTCCCATGGCGGAAGTGAAAACCACGCCCGGTACTGGTACCAGGATGGTGGCATTGGCTAAAATTGAAAACAAAAAGATTCCCGGATAGCCAAGCCCTTGTAATGCCTGGATGCGTTCGCGATAAATTAATAAGACCAGCGTCAGCGCGATTACGCCGACCAGGATGATGACGCGGAGAATATTTAATGCCTGTTTTGAAAGACGTTGAGTTAATGGAAGGCGTTGGGCGGCGTTTTCCTCATCGGGAGGAATTAGAGGTTCATTTTTCATTGACAGGCATGTGTCCTTGCAACAATGATTGCAACCGTGCGATAACCATATCCAGCGCCACGACATTCAATCCGCCTTCTGGCACGATGATATCAGCATACCGTTTTGAAGCGTCTACAAATTCAAGGTGCATGGGGCGCACTGTGCGCAGATACTGGTCGACAACGGATTGCAGGCTTCGCCCCCGTTCGTGCATGTCCCTGATCAGCCGCCGAATTAAGCGAATATCTGCGTCGGTATCCACGAAAATCTTCATATCAAACAGGTCGCGCAGTTCTTTTTCGACAAAGATTAAGATTCCTTCCACCAAGATAACCGGCTTTGGTGTCAGATGGATGGTTTCATCTTTGCGGCAATGGGCGCTGAAATCATATACTGGCCTCTCAATTGACTGGCCCTTTTTTAGTTGTTGAATATGATGAATCAAGAGGTCGGTTTCCAGCGAATCGGGGTGATCATAATTGACCTGGGCACGCGCCTCGATTGGCAGGTGTTTTTGGTCTCGATAATAGGCATCGTGTGCCAGATAAGCAATACTTTCTCGCCCCATGCGTTCGAGAATAAGGTCTGCCAGAGTGGTTTTCCCCGATCCAGAACCTCCGGCGATACCCACAACCATGGGCTCGTTGTCGTTTGTTTTTGTCATCATAATACGATTATAATCGCAGATCAGGTATAATCGAGAATAATTAAACCACATGGAGGTTGAATGGCTGCAAAATTGATTGATGGCAAAGCTATTGCTGAAGCTTTGCGTGAAGAAGTTAAACAGAAGGTCGCTGAACGGGTTGAAAAAGGGTTACCAATTCCCGGATTGGCAACGGTGTTGGTGGGTGAAAACCCCGCCTCTAAAGTTTACGTGCGCATGAAACACAAAGCATGCGAAGAAGCCAATATCAACTCTATTGGGCATGTGCTGCCGGCAGATGCCACCCAGGACGAAGTAGAAGACCTGGTGCGGAAATTAAATGCCGACCCGAATATCCACGGTATTTTGGTGCAGTTACCTCTACCTGCAGGCCTGGATGAAGAGCGTGTGCTGAACACGATCAGTTTACAAAAGGACGTGGATGGTTTTCATCCAATCAATATCGGACGGCTGGCGCAAAAAGGGCGAGAACCACTCTTTATTCCTGCGACACCTGCGGGTGTCATGTATTTACTGGAAGATAGCGGAGCTGAACTTTCGGGTGCAAACGCAGTGGTTTTAGGGCGATCGAATATTGTTGGCATGCCGGTGAGCCTGCTCCTGGTCAGGGCAAATGCCACGGTGACCATCTGCCACTCGCGCACCAGGGATATTGCGGACGTCATTCGCAAAGCCGATGTTTTGGTAGCAGCAGTGGGTATCCCCGAATTTGTGCGCGGGGATTGGATTAAGCCCGGTGCGATTGTGATCGATGTTGGCATCAACCGGATTGAAGATGAAACCCGAAAAAGCGGCTATCGCCTGGTAGGTGATGTAGCTTTTGATGAGGCTGTTGAAGTTGCGGGTGCCATTACCCCGGTACCCGGCGGTGTAGGACCAATGACCATCGCCATGTTGCTCAGGAATACCATGCGCGCCGCTCGCCTGGCGGATGGAAATGGAAATAGCTGAACCCGCATAGCTTAATTATAGATAGCTTACAAGTGGTCGGTATTTATTGGTGTCCCTTTCACACCAATAGTTACTGACCACTATTCGTATTACTTTCACCAATAAGTTCAATATTCCATCAAAATTGTCACGGGACCGGCGTTGACCAGTGATACATCCATTTTGGCGCCAAAAATACCGGTTTGGGTGGGAACACCGCGGGCAGAAAGTTTTTGGGCAAAGGCTTCTACCAGGGGTTCAGCCAGGTCAGGTTTCGCTGCGCCAATAAAAGAAGGCCTTCGCCCGCGGCTGGTATCCGCATAAAGGGTGAATTGCGAAACAACGATAGCCTTTCCGCCTATATCCAGAACGGAAAGGTTCATTTTGTTTTCTGCATCTTCAAAAATGCGCAAATGCACAATTTTTTCTGTCATTTGTTCAACGGTCGCCAGAGTGTCTTCCGGGGCTACCCCCAGTAAGATTACCAGACCCTGATTAATCTCTGCAACGACCTTATTATCAACGGTGACTTTTCCTTGTGAAACACGTTGGATGACTGCTTTCATTTAATTCTCCAGTCCAATTATTCGTTAAAGTGGGCACTTCAAAGTCACAACCCAAAATTAATATAATGTAATTATTGCAACGATTTCATGCCGATTATAGCATTGATGTGCAATGAATATCTCATATTTTTGTTCCTATTCATCTTTCTTTGCCTTGTACTATAATCATCCCATGTCTAACGCACTTAACAATACCGAGCTGGTTTGGGTTGATCGTCCGCAGCACTTACAGCAGGTAGCTGAAGAACTCGCTTCACAAGATATCATCGCTGTGGATACCGAGTCGAACAGCTTATATGCATATCAGGAGCAGGTTTGTTTGGTGCAGATATCCACGCAGAAAAAGGACTACCTGATCGATGCGCTGACTCTAAGTGACCTTACGCCATTGGGGGAAATTTTTAATTCGAACCGCATTTTGAAAGTTTTCCACGCAGCAGAATATGACCTGATTTGCCTGTTTCGTGATTTTGGATTTCGATTCAATTACATCTTTGACACGATGATCGCAGCCCGCACGCTGGGGTATGAACATATCGGTCTGGGATCGTTGCTTGAGCAGTATTTTGATGTTCACCTGGATAAAAAATATCAGCGCGCTAACTGGGGAAAACGCCCTTTGAAAGCGGAGATGCTGGCCTATGCACGGCTGGACAGTCATTTTTTGATCCCCTTGATGGAACACTTGCGCGCTGAACTGGTCTCTGCCGGTTTGTTTAAGCTGGCTGTGGAGGATTTTGAGCGCCTGGCTCAGGGCATTGAAGATACTACGGAAACCTGTGCCGATGACTATTGGAAAATTCATGGGGCGCGCGACCTGACTCCTGAGAAAGCCGCGGTGTTAAAAGCTGTTTACCAATTTCGGGAATCGATTGCAAAAGCCCAAAACCGACCGCCTTTTAAGGTTTTTAGTAACCAGGCACTGATCGAAATGGCTGTAACCTGTCCAAAACAACAAGCTGACCTGATGAAGTTATCCGCATTGCATCAAAACCAGGCGAAGCGTTATGGAAGGGGACTTTTGGAAGCTATCCAGATTGGTGAGCAAGCGCCGCCTGAATATCCGCCCAATCACACCCGGCCATACAATTCCGTCCAGCTGCGCATCGAGGCATTGTTGGATTGGCGGAAGGTCACCGGGAAAGAACTGGGCGTGCCTTCCGATGTGGTTTTACCGCGTGATGTTCTTTGCCGGATTGCCCGGACAAACCCATCAGACCTGATGAGTTTGAAAGCCCAAATGTTTGATGTTCCTTATCGCTTTAATCGTTTCGGTAAGGAGATACTCAGCGTTACTTCGTCAGGAGCTTCTTCCTTACAAGAGTGATCCTGTTTGGCACTATTTTCTTCACTGATAATCCCCATTTACAGCTTTTTCAACAGAATGATTTCGAGTATAATGGTTGCCTGTCCGTTGGAGAGGTGCCAGAGTGGTTGATTGGGGCGGTCTCGAAAACCGTTGTAGCCTTGCGGCTACCGAGGGTTCGAATCCCTCCCTCTCCGCTATTTTTGGAAAATATCGCTAATTATTTGCATCCGGAAAGAAAAAATTCGGTAACCCCATCACATACTCATTTCTATTGTTAATAGACTAAAATTTATTGACGATCCGGGTCGGAATTTCTGATTCGATACCTATGAAAACCATCCAAACCATCGAACTTGAAATTATCGCCTCATTTGAAGAGCGCAATACTATCGAAGAAAAATATGCTTTGCTCTTCCAATTGGGAGAAGCCTTGCCGGCTATGGACCCGGACTTAAAAAATGATGATAACCTGGTCAGGGGCTGTCAGTCAGCGCTGTGGTTCAATCTTTCTCAGGAAAATGAGCGCTTTCACCTGCAAGCCGACAGCGACTCGCTGGTAATAAAAGGGATCGCAGCGTTATTTGTTCAGTTGATCAACGGCAGAACTGCAGAAGAGATTCTTGCCATAAACCTGAATTTTATTGATCAACTCAAAATCTGGAAATTACCTTCAGAACGTAATAATAGTCTGGTGGCTATGCTTAAACACCTTCATGAAGCGGCTCGGTTGCAGAACCTCCCCAGAACGGAAAAAATCAAACCACAATGAGCGCATTAAGCTATCGTATGCTATATATCGGGGGCGCACCAGCTGGGCTGTTAGGCCTTGAAGAGTTGTTTGACGAATTATTCAATGCAGATCTTGACCCCCAGCATCCGGATTTGGTCGGAAGGCTCATCAACGGTGTGCGAGCGCATAATTTTGTGCCCAAGCCAGCACTTGAAGATTATCAGCAAGTTCTCACCCAGGAATATCGAAGATATTATCATGACCGTTCCGGTGGAAAAACCGCTGTTGCCCGGGATTATGGTCAATGGCAGGGCATACCTCGTGAAAGAATCCCCTGGTTTCCGGTGGTATCGGATGAATTGTGCAATGGCTGCATGAAGTGTATTGAAATCTGCCCAAAGGATGTTTTTGAGGTTACGCAAGACAGAAAAGTGGCTGTGACCGAGCCCTTTTTATGCATTGTGGGATGCTGTTTTTGTAAAAGCGCTTGTGATCCTAAGGCGATACTCATGCCAGATAGAAATTTGCTCTACACCCTCACCCATGGGCAACGTCGCCAGACATGAGTTATCAGCACCAACAGAGTACCCGTGAGAAGAAAAGCGGATTTTGGAAAGATCTGCAATGTATTACCCCCAATCGAGGGTTTGTTATCCGGAACTCTCTTTTACGGATTCGACGTCCTGGTCATCGTAGGGAATTCCTGCTGCAATTAGCGCAGCAAACAGGCGATCTAATTGTTCCAATGCAAGATCGGGATGCGGAATTTCAGTCAGGATCTCATCGTAGGTTAGATATCCTTGTTGCCGCGCTTTTTGGAAAAGACGCGAAAAGGGTGAAATATGTTCAGTAGGCTCGGCTGGTGTTTTGCTCATGGTGTTTGGCCTTTTTTATTTCTAAATCCAGGTTGTTCTCAAATCAGGTTAGAACCGGGTTCTGTTTAAGAAATCCTTAGATTAAAGATAGTATTTTCCTTTGAAAACTTCAAGTTAATTATACTAAGAACTTCGGTCTGTACTTGATAAAGCCGTCCGTTGAATTTTGAAAAAATCGTTATAAGAGAGAACCCAAAAATTATCCATGCCTATAACTTTCAACGCTGGAACAAGAATGAGGTTAGATGCACCGAAAGATGAATTTTCCAAACAGCGGTAAAGACCGTTTAAATCTGGGAGTTAACAGCGAAAATCCAATATGGGATAGAGAAAGATGGGAAAATGCCAGAAAGACTATCACTCGTTTGTCTATAATTTTACATGCTTACCAGCCAGTAAAATCATCGTCCCCAGTCCCAACAATGCAACAATGAAAACAACCAGGATCATTTGATATCCGCCAAAACGATCAAACACTTGTCCAAGTAATAATGGAAGCAGCATCATGCTCAGGCTGGATCCCAGGTAGAGCAGACCTGTGGTCCGGCCCGTAATTTTCATTCGGGTTTTGGCATAGGATAGGAGGGTTGGGAAAAGGATTGAAGTTGCCAAACCGACCCCGGCGGTACCAAATTGAATCATGCCGAGGTGCGTAGGCCAGATCAAAAGGACGATTAATACCAGTACCAGCAGGCTAAAGTTAAATAGAGCCATCACCCCAGGTGCGACCTTTTTTGAAACTGGGATGGCAATCAGGCGCCCAATGGACAGGCTAGCCCAAAATAACGCGTTGATCAGGGATGTTGTAGCAGTATCTGCGATTCCCAAATCAGCGACATAAGAAAAAATCCAGCCGCTAAAACCAATTTGAACACCCACCGCAAAAAATATAGCCAGCATGAACATGAGAATCAATCCAGGATTATGTTCACTTTCCATGGCGTCAGTTTGGATAGTTTCCGGATTTTCAGGGGAGGGTGTGATTGCCAACCCAATTATCCCCGGGATGAATAACAACATCAAAGTCCAAACAGCAAAGGAGAGGTTGTCGCCAGTCCAATTTAAAACATTTACAAAAATTATTGGCGTGATGAATGCCCCAACACCAAAAATAAGGTGTAAAGCATTTAAATAAGGGCCAACTTTTGATTGAAAAATCCATACAATATTAAGGTTTGTACCCACATCAACCGCCCCCACACCCAGACCAAAAAAGAACAGTATTGTCAGTAAAACATAAAACTCAGTAACACATGGGATTAGTAACCCGGTTAAAATCATCGATATCAGGCAAATAATAATTAACCGATGGGTTTTGAATCGATCAAAAAGCCTACCTCCACCCAGAGTTCCGATTAAGTAGCCCAGGTTCTGAGCAGTGAAAGCAAATCCCATCTGTCCCAAAGGAATAGAGACCTGCTTTGCCAGAAATGGAAGCAACGGCCCCAGCATAGAAATGCCAATTCCAACAGAGATATAAACAATTAAATAAAATATAAAGCGCTTTATATCTGGTTGGTTCAGGTTTGGGTGATGATTGTTATTTTCCATGAAGCCTCCTTGGAGTGATGGTCATCATAATGCTATCATCAAAGCGGCGGGTTGGAAAAACTTTTTCGCCAATTAATAATTTCCATATTTAACAATTATTGCTGTTTCTTTTCATCGATTCATTGGAAACTTTATTTGTTGAGGCAAAAAAAGTTTAGAGGCATGCCCCTCAGAAGTTTTTGCCCACTTATATTATAATAACCATGGATTGTTGAATTGAACCAGACTTGTTGTGAAGTTGATTGATCGGAGCGTTCTTGTTTTCTCAAAAAACCACCTTTTTAAAAACGATGAGCGTTCTTTCGATCTGGCTGGCTAATTTTTTGTATCGATACAAATACTGATTTAGAGGAAAACCAATGTCCCCCTCAATAACCATTGTTATCCCCATGGCAGGTTACGGCACCCGCCTGCGACCATTCACATGGAGTAAACCAAAACCATTGGTTCCCCTGGCTGGAAAAACGGTCCTTGATTATCTTGTGGATATGTTCCGCAGCGTGCCAAATTTTTCGCAGGCAGAATTTGTGTTCATCCTTGGCCCGACGATGGGAGACCAGATAGAAGCGTATACAAGCCGATACTACCCTGAATTTAAGGTGCATTATCCTGTTCAGCCTGAAATGATTGGTCAATCTGATGCTTTCTGGCAGGCACGAGAATTTTTAAAAGGACCGATATTAATAGCATTTTCCGACACACTGATTGAAAGTAATTTTTCTTTCCTGGCTGATGAGAAAGCGGACGCTGTTGCCTGGGTTAAACAGGTGCCTGATCCGCGTCGTTTTGGGGTGGCTGAGATTGATGAAAACGGGTGGGTCGCCAGGCTGATTGAAAAGCCTCAATCTATTGAAAATAACCTTGTCGTTGTGGGATGCTATTATTTCCGGGAAGCAAAAGAACTGCTTTCTGCGATTAAAATCCAAAAAGAACAGGACCTATCTTTGCGGGGTGAGTTTTATTTGGTGGATGCAATTAATATCCTTCTAAAGCGTGGATTTAAAATGCGGACAGAAAATGTGGATATCTGGTTGGATGCTGGCACAACTGAAGCTCTCATCAATACCAATCGCTATTTAATGGATCACGGTCGGGAGAATAGCGTTCATTGGGCTAATTTGAAAGGTTGCCAGATCATCCCACCGGTGAACTTACATCCTTCGGTGCAAATTCGCAACGCTACCATTGGACCCTATGTTTCACTCGGAGAAGGAGCGGTGGTGGAAAATAGTACAATTGAAAATTCTATCATTGGATCTGAAACAAGCATCATAGATTGTAACCTTGGAACCTCTCTGATTGGCGATCGGGTAACGGCAAAGGGAGTATCCGGTACGTTTAATTTGGGTGATGATAGTCAGGTGTTGGGATGAAAACACAGGTGGCGTGTTATGCAGGTTCTAGTTATCCCGAAGCGCCGCATGCTTTTGATTGGGAAGGTCAACGCTATACCGTTGTGAAAATTCTTGAACGTCGCAGGGAACCACACGGAATCGGTTTTCTGATACACTGTATACCAGGCGACCAACTATTCGACCTTTTTTATCTTTTAGAAACGGATGAATGGCAGATACAACCTAAAGGGGCTGCCTTTGTTAATCAACTTTCGCAGGGAAAAGGAGAATAAGGAGTATTTATGGCAAAACAATTTTTATCAAAAACGGTTAGGGAATTGAAACCATCGGGAATTCGAAAATTTTTCGATATCGCAGCAACAATGAAGGATGTGATTTCACTTGGAATTGGAGAACCCGACTTCACAACTCCTCAGCCAATTATCGATGCCGGGATTCGAGCCCTTGAGAAAGGGGAAACCCATTACACGTCGAATGCGGGTATTTTGCAGCTGCGACAGGCTATAGCTGAGAACCTGGAAAGGCTGTATGGCGTACGTTTTGATCCAGCAAACGAAATTGTAATTACGGTGGGTGTTTCGGAGGCGCTTTATCTGACATTCAGCGCATTGCTTGATCCCGGGGATGAGGTGATTATCCCGACGCCCTGTTTTGTTTCATACCAAGCAGAGGTTGAACTGGCGGGGGGTGTTCCAGTTGAGGTTTATACCAACATGGAGGATGATTTCCAGCCCGACCCTGCTGTAATTGCTAAGGCCATTACGCCAAAAACAAAAGCAATCCTCTTGAGCTATCCCAGCAATCCCTCGGGTGCAGTTGTCAGCCGTGAAAGGCTTCTGGCAATTGCTGATTTGGCAGAACAGCATGATTTGCTGGTTGTCTCGGATGAGATCTACGATCGTCTGGTTTATGGCGTTAAACACGAATGTTTCCCATCGCTGTCCGGCATGCGAGATCGAACCGTTCTTTTGGGTGGTTTTTCAAAAAGTTATGCCATGACCGGTTGGCGTGTTGGTTACGCTGCAGGACCTGCCGATATTATCGGAGGCTTGGTACGCATTCACCAGTATTCGGTTATGTCTGCGCCAACCATATCGCAACATGCTGCACTTGAAGCGCTCAGGATTGGTGAGCCTTATGTTCTGGAAATGCTGGCGGAATACGATCGGCGTCGAAAATTAATCCATGCTGGAATGAATGAACTGGGCTTACCCACTTTTGAACCACATGGCGCTTTTTATGTTTTCCCCAATGTTATGAATACCGGCTTAGACGATGAAACCTTTGCAGAACAGTTGTTAAAAGAAGAAGGTGTCGCGGTTGTTCCAGGCTCGGCCTTTGGAGATGCCGGGGCAGGGTTTGTCCGTTGTTCATACGCCACCAGTTACGAAAAGATCGAAAAAGCACTTGAGAAAATCGGCAGCTTTTTAAAGAAAATTTAATCGTCGCACGCAACAAAAGCTGATGCATGGTAACAACTATGCATTAATGGATTTGATTAATTTAATAACCAAAAAGACCGCAGTGTTTTATTAGAAAGGCTGCGGTCTTTCTTTTTTGTTTTTTTCAAAATTTGGTCTGCGCCTTTTCGATTTTATTGACGGAATAAATCAAGTTGAATACACTTTAACCAAGATGAACAGGATAAAAAACGCCGCATCTGACCGATGGTGGGATATCTGGGTTGCTCTATTTGCCATTGTAATAGTGGTTCTTGTTCCCTGGCGTCTGTGGGCTACAGAGTGGACCAGGGATCTTTATGTTTTGGTGTTTTTAACTTTCCTGGCCGGTTTGACCGGGTTGGCTTTGGGGTACAGCCGATTTTCACCCCTGATTGCAGCCTTGTTTTCAACATTTTATGGGATTTTTTGCATCGGTTGGCTGTTTGGGACAACCGTTGACCTAGATATCGCCTGGCGAGAACGGATTATTAATGAACTTGGTTGGCGCTTGCGCCTGTCGATTGAGCAATATGCTGCCAATCAGCCGGTTTCAGATCCAATCCTCTTTCTGGTGATTATGGCGATATTTTTATGGATTATGGCATCGATAGCCACCTTTATTATTATCCGGCAGGGCTCAGTATGGCCGGTTTTAATCCCGCTGGGCATCACCCTGTTGACAATCAGCCATTATGATCAAGATCTGGTCCGCAATACACGTTTTTTGATGACCTTTGTGTTTTTAACCTTGGTTCTGGTTGGACGTGTAAATATTTTGAATCATCGGCATCAATGGGATAAGGAAGGCATTTCAACAACGCATGAAACACAGTTTGATCTTACCCGGTCATTAATTTTCATGGCGTTAATTTTGGTTATTCTAGCCTGGATTATCCCAATAACACCCCAACAAAGAACCCATTATGCAGAATTGTGGCGCAATATTACCGAACCTTGGGAACGGTTTAGACAAAGATTTGCTGAAATTTTGGTACTTGAAACCACTACCGATACATCTGCGACCGTATTGTTTGGTGAAACCCTGGGTTTAGGCAACAGTGCTTCCATTAGCGAAGAGTCGATATTAACCGTTGTGGTTGACGTACCTCCGCCGGCAGCATACCGAAACTATTGGTACACCCGCAGCTATGACCTGTATGAAAATGGTCTGTGGTCACCTTCACCAGGGCTTAATAAAACACAGCAATACCCAGAAAATTTTCAAAATTTCAGTTTAGCGTTGGTGGAAAGTTTTGAAGCTGCTTACAGCTTTACCTCACAGGTTGGCAGGTCAAACAATCTCTATGTGACGGGTTCACCGAACTGGATTGATCGGCCCGTAGAAACCATCACCTATCCTGTATCGCCTACAGAAGAAGATCTCGTTGCTTTACTGGCCTCCCCTGAATTGTATTCAGGTGAAACTTATCGAGTGGAAAGCCAGGTCACTGTGCCAACCGCCAGCCAATTGCGTCAAACAGAAACGGATTATCCTTCGTGGCTGCTGCGATATTTGCAATTGCCTGCTGATTTTTCACCCAAAGTGGCTGGATTGGCCGAAAGCATCGTGAACCCGGATGATCATCCATACGACAAAGCCATGGACATTACCCGTTATTTGCGCATCAACATTGCGTATGCGCAAACAATCCCCCCGGTGCCTTCAGGTATTGACCCAATGGAGTGGTTTTTGTTTGAAGAAAAGACGGGGTTTTGTAATTATTATGCGACTGCGGAAGTATTGATGCTGCGGTCCCTGGGCATTCCGGCACGTTTCGCTGTTGGATATGCTCAGGGTGAATATGATCCGTCAGCTAAAACCTATAATGTACGTAAAATGGACAGCCACGCCTGGCCCGAGGTGTACTTTTCAGGATATGGTTGGATTCCTTTTGAGCCGACTGTTTCCCAACCAGCATTAATGCGACCAATCGGTTCAGCACGTAACAATGCGGATATTAAACTTCCAGAAAAGGGTGAGGAGCCCCAATTGGATGATGCGTTCGATGAACTTGAAAATGAACTCGAAGAAATACCAGAAATAAGTGTGGATTTTTATGAGGAGCTTGCGCCGCCGGTAAAAGGTAGTGCTGTGGCCTGGGTGTTGATAATCGTTTTCCTGCTGATGTTGGTTTTGATTGCCTTTATCTTGCAGAGGCCCGATTTATTTAAAATCAAAATTGATCCTTTGCCCGTACTCCTGGAGCAGCTTTTGCTAAAGTATGGAAAACCCGTGCCTGCCTGGCTGCGTCGCTGGAGTTATCTCGCCCGGATGTCCACTGCTGAAAAAGCGTACCGCCGCTTGTGTCTTGCGTTAAAAGTCCTTGGGCAACCGATCAACCCGGCAATGACACCAATAGAAAATGCCGAATTGTTAACCAACCGTATTCCTCAGGCATATCAACCTGTCTTGGAGATTGTAAACCAATATCATCTGGACCGTTATAGCGATCATACCGCCATCCACGGGCAGACCACGGCGGCCGGCTGGCAGGTAATGAAGATGGCTCTCAAAACCAGGATAAGAAATATTTTTACGAAAAAGTCCGGGTTTTAATCTTTTACCCCGGCCCGATCTTTGGTTAAATCAACCTGACGAGCTGGCGTAAGGCTTCCCGACGCGCATCAATTAACCCCGGCATGACGTCCAGTGCAAAAAACACCCCGGTTCCTTCTACGACAACTGACGCATTAACACTGCCCATCAAAGCGGCTTCTAATGGATCGTAATGTTCGCGATAACCAGCCAGGAATCCGCCAGCAAAGGCATCCGCGCTCCCCGTTGGGTCGACCACATTGGAGGGGTATTGTGGAACAATCCAACGACGCTTGCTAACCCGATCCAATAAATAATAACCATACCTTACCGTCTGAATGACAATAAATTCAGGCCCGAAATTTGCCATACTTTCCGCCATAGCCCATAAATCTGTCTGCCGCCCGAGAAAAAGATTACGCGCTTCTGCTTCCGTGGTGATGAACACCGTGATATCAGACAGTAAGAGGGGCATCTCGTCCCAGAAAGCAGGATCCATGTAACCGGGGAAAGATGCCATGGTAATGGTTGCGGTCTGATGCTGACGAAAAATTGAAGGCAAAATCATGTGTGATGAATAATCAATCGGACAGATGTGAACGGCGCTGGTATCTAAATAATGTGGTGGAATATCGGAAAACTGTATTGAAATTTCTTGCAGGGTTGTGCGATTGCTGGGAAACGTGCTGGGAGGTTGATAGCCCAGCAGGCTGTGTGGAAAAGGCAAATCCCGCTCTGCGAAATGCCGTATAGGATTCTGGTAATGGGCTGTTATTGCATCTTCATATGCAATAAAGCGCCTTACATCAATGGGGTTATTAACTATCTTGATGCCCGATTTATCGAAACCTAAGGGGACAAATTCGTCCAACCAATCGGACGGGAAATCATTTCCAACCCGCGCAAGAAGACCGGCTGTTTGCCCCCAGAGTTTAAGGCCAATAGCAGCATAAGCGACATTGCCACCTAACTGGTCAATTTTCGGGGGACCATCAATGGGTAAAACCGTATCCCGATTTAGGCAACCCGCTAATACAAACCGTGGGAGATCATCCAGCCGATTCGATGTCATACCTACTCTTCCGCTAGCAAAGCCTCCACTTTTTCACGGTATGAATCAATATCCGCGACCTCTTTAGGAAAGCGCATATCCAGGTTTTTAAGCGTTTGAACGATTATTGATGCAATTGCGGTGTTTCGATACCATTTACGATCACTGGGGATGACATACCAAGGCGCCCAGGGTGTACTGGTTTGGCTGAGCATGGCTTCAAAGGCAGCCTGATAATCCCCCCAATACTTGCGTTCCTCCAGGTCATCTGGATTGAATTTCCATCGTTTTTCCGCCTGATCGAGACGGGCTAAAAAGCGTTCAGCCTGAGTTTGTTTGCTGATATGGAGGAAAAATTTTATTATTGTGGTGCCTTCGTCGGAAAGAAGACGTTCAAATTCATTGATGTGATGATACCGTTTTTGCCAGGTTGTTTCTGGTACCAGGTTATGCACCCTGACCACCAGGACATCTTCGTAATGAGAGCGGTTGAAAATTACAATTTCACCCTTGCCCGGGGTGTGTTGATGAATCCGCCAGAGGTAATCGTGCGCCAGGTCGTGACGTGTAGGCACTTTAAAATTCACCACCTGGGTGCCCTGGGGGTTTACATCCCCAAAGACATTGCGGATTGTGCCATCCTTGCCTGAAGTGTCAATGCCCTGCAAAACAATTAAAACTTGATGTTTGTTCTCAGCAAAAAGTACTTCCTGCAGGTCCATGATTGTTTTGCGACATTCTTGCAGTTTGGCCTGGCCTTCTTTTTTGCTCATCGCTCCGGTGTAATAACTTTCAATTTGTTGCAAATCAACCTTAGTGTTGGGAGGGATACGATATTGGTCCATATTCCAGACCTCCTTTTCCTGATGAATTTCGGTTTATTATAACCGTCCAGTGTAAAAACTGGTGACCCCCTCGAAAATAAGATTATTTAAGATAACCAGAATACTCTTTCAGCATATTCAGTGCGTTGAGGGAGACATTACCGTTTTTTAAATGCAGCATACTTACCGAGGCAGTATCAACGCGCAGGCGCTGAAAGGCGTTTAAAGGCAACCCCAGGAAATAGGCTATCGCCAGGCGAATTGGATCGCAATGGCTCACACAAACGATCAAATCATTTTCTGCATAAGCACGATTGATAGATTGCAAAGTTTTTGCGATGCGTGCCTGAGCAGCATTAAAAGTTTCACCCTCTGGGAAGCAGAAACCATTGGGAGATTCCTGAATTATTTCCCACAATGGTGATTGTTTTAGTTCTGCAATTGACCGTGATTGCCATTGCCCAAAATCCATTTCGATGAGCCCTTCTTCGGTTATAACGGGTAAGTTGTGAAAGTGGGCAATTGGCGCAGCCGTCTCTTGCGCCCGTTCAAGGGGGCTGGCAAACACGGCTTTTATCGGCAATCCAGCCAGGTCTGCGGCTAATTGTTTTGCTTGAGATCGCCCCTGATCATTCAAATGAACATCCGACTGCCTGCCAACCAGATGTTTCCCCACCATATCGTTTTGTCCATGTCTGATCAAAAAGAAAACCGCCATTTTATTTTAATCGTCCTTGCCTTCTTTAGCGAAATCAGCCAACGCTTTTGCCTGTGCTGCTCGCCAACGTTGCAAACGCTCGCTTATTTGGGCTTCAAATCCCTGGCTGCTTGGTTCGTAAAAAAACCTGCCTATCAGGTTGTTTGGAAGATACTGTTGGGGTGTCCAATGGTTCTCATGCTGGTGCGGGTAATCGTATCCTTGACCATGTCCGAGCCCTTTGGCATCACGGCTGGGATCCATCAGGTGGATGGGAACCGGTTCGGCTCCGTTTTCTTCAATTTCCTTAAGAGCGCTGAAGTAAGCCAACGTTGAATTGGATTTTGGGGCAGTTGCCAGATAAAGTATGGCCTCTGTGATTGGGAAAATTCCTTCGGGCAAGCCGATATATTCGTAAGCCTGTGCCGCCGCATTGGCTACAACCAATCCCATTGGATCGGCAAGACCGATGTCCTCACCGGCCAGAATAATTAAACGCCGCAGGATAAAACGCGGATCCTCGCCGGCGTAAAGCATTTTTGCCAGCCAGTACAATGCGGCATCGGGGTCTGACCCGCGAATGGATTTTATAAATGCTGAGATAGTGTCGTAATGGGCATCATCTCCCTTGTCGTAAAGGACTGCTCTTTTTTGGATCGATTCTTGAGCAACATCCAGGGTAATGGTAATAATGCCGTCTGAATTGGGCGGCGTTGTTTCCACTGCCAGTTCAAGCGCGTTCAAAGCGTTGCGAGCATCCCCGCCAGCCATATGGGTCAGGTGTTCCAATGCACCTGGTTCAAAGGCAATTTTCAGCTTTCCGTAGCCGCGCTCTGGGTCTTTAAGTGCCCGTGTTAAGATTTTCTCAATATCCGCATCTTCTAATGCTTTAATCTCAAAGATGCGAGAACGTGAAACCAGAGCCTTGATAACATCAAAATACGGATTCTGAGTGGTTGCGCCAATTAATGTGAGCAAGCCGGTTTCCACGTGTGGAAGCAACGCATCTTGTTGGGACTTATTCCAGCGATGGACTTCATCTACAAACAGGATTGTACGTTGCTGATAGAGTTTACGTCGCTCGACAGCCTCGGCAATTACCCGCCGCAGATCAGCCACACCGGCTAAAACAGCTGAAAGGTTTTCGAAATGCGCTTTGGTCAGGTTGGATATCACCCTTGCCAGGGTTGTCTTGCCGGTACCGGGTGGACCGTACAAAATAATGGAGGAAAATAACCGATCGGCTTGAATTGCACGCCGCAATAAGCGCCCTTCACCGATAATGTGGTCCTGCCCTAAAATCTCATCCAGCGTCTGAGGACGCATGCGGCTTGCCAGCGGTGCTTCGTGTGACAGCCGTTCTTGCAGGGCATGATCAAACAAATCCATGGGCTAATTCTACCATGCCCGTTTTTTATTGGAACATTTGTACAGGAAGTGTTTCAATAGCCCTGGTCGAGGTCCACAAGGTTTAATAAGGGCAAATCTGACAGGTAACGTTTGAGATTTTCGATAAATAGAGACAGCGTTTCTTCTGTCAGATATTGACTAATCCCCGATATATGTGGCGTAATAAGCACATTCTCTAAATCCCACAGGGGGCTATCTTGCGCCAAAGGTTCTTGTGCAAAAACGTCCAGTGCTGCTCCGGCAATTTGTTTGGTGGAAATGGCCCGGATTAATGCTTGTTCGTCAATTAATCCACCCCGCCCCACATTGATTAGATAACCAGAGTTTTTCATGGCTTTGAAAGCCACTTCATCCAAAATGTTCCGGGTTTGATGGGTAAGCGGCAAAGCCATGACCACAAAGTCGCTTGCGGCTAAAACGCTGTGTAAGGCTTCAATGGGATAAAGCCGGTCGAAATATTCACCATGAGGGTCACCCTTGCCTTCGGCACTGTAACCGCGGTCTTCAGGGTGCATCACATCTTTTTTTACAGCGAAGATGGTCGCTCCAAAGGGTTTTAGCAGACGGGCAACCTCACGGCCAATACTGCCGTACCCCAAAATTCCAATGGTGCTGTGTCGGAGTTCAACGGGTAAGAGCCCGCTAAATTTTTCTTTCCATCCGGGCCAGAGATGTTCACGCTGCAGTTGTTGCAATTGAGGGAGTTTTTGTCCCAATGCCAGAATAGCCATCAAAACATATTCGGCAATCTGACTGGTAATGGCACCGCTCATGGTGGTGATAAGCAGTTTCTGTTTCTGGAAAAGCGGATGATCTAACTTGGTATCAATACCTGCATGCTGGAATTGTACCCATTTCAGCTCGGGCGCCTCACCCGGGTTGGGAAGAATACTGGCAGTATACAAAATATCGGTATTCTCCCAGGTTTCTGCAGAGATATCTTCTGGTTTATTACTGGGTACGACGGTTAGTCTGATTTTTCCAGAGACATCTTTTATAATTCTTTCACCACCCTCTGGAAGTTGGACTGCTGCCAAAATATTTACAGTTTGTTTCATAAGCTCTACCGGGTGTTTTGTCTCCATCGTGAAAAAAACGGTCAGATATATATACGATTTGGATCTAAATGCTCTCGCAAAATGGTTAACTCTGTTTCTGTCGGTGGGGCAGTAACCTGGCAGTCCCGAGCCTGCTTTAAAGGCCAGCCTGTATTTTCTGCTACCTGGTCAAAATTTACACCGGGGTGGATGGCTGCCAATACCAGTTCACCATCATCATCAGGTTTGAGGATACCAAGGTTGGTGACCACTGCCTGCGGGCCCCCACCGCGCACGCCTGTTTTCGCACGGGCATCTCCGCCGGTCAGAAAGCCAGCTGAGGTATGAAAATCAACCCTGGCTGGAAAACGGCGTTTTTGATGCGGCGTGATGATATAACAGCGGTTAGCCCAGGCAGCGATCTCCATGGATCCGCCGGATCCGGGTAGACGTACTTTGGGCTGGTTGTAATCACCGATGACCGTCGCATTGATATTGCCAAATTGGTCGATTTGTGCTCCACCCAAAAAACCAACATCAACATTGCCGCGCTGTAGATAAAGCGAAAAAATATCGTACATGTCGCATACCGCAGCAGAGCCGGTGACGAGTGTAGGATCGCCAATGGACAAAGGCATACGCGCAGGTTGAGCTCCGATGACACCTGCTTCGTAGATCATCTGCAAATTGGGGGCATGGGTACGCTTGGCCAGGTTGCAAGCCAGGTTGGGGATACCAACCCCAACAAACACCACATCATGATCTTTTAATAACCGGGCGGCATTCACCACCATCAATTCTTGGGCATTGTATTGTAATTTTTCCATTGGTTTTGCCTCGCAATTAATAGGCGCCGTAGTTCACGGGTTGAGAAAATTGCTCGCCAGGCTTCAGGCGGTGGTGCGTCTCAATTCCAAGGTTTTCCCAGTAGGCTGCCCTATCTGGCAAACCAAACACCCATGTTTCCAGGTACTCCTGAGCACCCTGAGGGGTTTTGCTAATTGCGTCCCACGCCAAATAAAATTCATTATCCCGATCGTAATAACCCTGAGTGTAAGAAGGGTGGGCGCAGTAAGGAACATGGCAGATGGCGTCGACCACCATTCCAGGGATGATCGTTCGGTTGGGGTCGGAGCGAATGATGGATTCATCAACGATCTCTTCTACTGTCAGGATCACCCGTTGGCTGGCGAAGGCGACTAACTGCTGCTCCCCCAAAATACCCCAGATTTGAGCATTTCCTTGAATATCCGCTCTTTGGGCATGGATAATGGCAATATCAGGTTTTAATGCGGGAACTACCACCACGGGGGACCCGGAATAGGGGTCGGTAACCTGACGATAATTGGGATTGTTTTCCATCAAATCAGCAGCACCAGTGGGATTCATGGGCATGAAAGGCAAGCCGCTAGCACCCGCTTTCAACCGGCTGACCATTCCAAAATGAGAGTATTCTTCCCATTCCAACTGGCCAGATTCGAGTGCTGCCCGTATCCGATGTAAAGAGCCCACCCCCGGATTGCCAAGGTAAGAAAAGATTAATTTGCGAGCACACCCGGCAGCCACCATTTGGTCGTATATTAAATCTGGGGTGGCACGCGCCAAAATCAGGTCCTTCAACCCCTGTCGGATGATTTCATGGCCGACGGCAAAGGGGATCAGATGGGTAAACCCGCTGGCATAGACCAGGTCACCGGGATGTACGTACTGATTAATGGCTTCCTGTAAAGATTTTAATTTGCTCATTAAATCCATTCTCCCATGGAAGATCTTTGCATTTGTTTTATGGTTTCTTTCACCTGTTAAAAAAGAACTTACAAATAAACAGGCGAGGCGTTTGCATTCTCTTTCAAGCCCTAAACCCTGTTGCATAAAAAATGATCACAGGGCGTGTGAATTAAATGGTTGTTGTGCTGCCGGATAGGTTTGCAAAACTAAAAGCATTTGTTAGGCAGCGAATGCATTAAATTAACAATTTTTCTTGTTTTACACCCAGATGATCACTGAAGATCATCCCGGAAATCAAAGCATCCAGGGTCAGGTTAACTCAATACCGCCGCACCTGGTTGTGAATTTGTTCATGCATGTACAGCGGAAGATAATACAAGCCACCTGAGTTTTTACCGCTGGCGCCGGATCCTTTCCAGCCGCCAAAAGGTTGGTAGCCTGGCCAGGCACCGGTC
>Ga0255346_1002953_pt1 | contig 20677 bp, 17 predicted proteins | sample wastewater_treat_FD_194410 | JGI IMG/M metagenome (GOLD analysis project Ga0255346, IMG submission 194410) | Wastewater microbial communities from Lulu Island WWTP, Vancouver, Canada - plant22 | ecosystem: Engineered > WWTP > Wastewater > Unclassified | place: Canada: Vancouver, British Columbia... | reverse complement strand
TGAAGGCGATGCGCGAATCCGAGATGTGGCAGGCCGGCGCGGCCGTGCGCAAGCTGCGTCCGCACGAAAAGGCCAAGGCCAACGCCGCCAAGGCGGCCGGCACCAAAGGCCGCGGCACGAACAAAAGTGCGAAGTAACGGTTTTTGATTAGCCGTAGATTGCTAAAAGGCGTCGTGATCGCTGAGTGTCGGAATGGCACAGCGGCGCGACGCTTTTTCGTTGAACTTTGAGCGTTCTCGCAAGTCTGGCTAACGAATTTGGAGACGGCAAGCAGTATTCTGCGCGACACCGCTTTTTGAGAGTGAGTGCTTCCGCGCGTGGCGCGGAGAGAAAGCGGTGCCGCGACCCGTGCGTAGCGCGGCTCTTGTCACCGCACTCCAGATTATGTTTTGCACCAAATGAGGGTTATGGAAAGCGCAGAACACAGTATGCCCGTATTCTTATGTCGGAAGTTGCAGGCAGGTTGCATCAAATCGGCTCTATTGTCTGGATTTGTATTATTGGGAGGATGTTTTGACGTTTCTTCTCGCATCGAAGTAGAGGAGCAATACTACGCATCGGGAAGTCGGATGTGTGCTGTTGAAATGCGGCGCGACTCTTCCATTACGGGAAGACAAACGTGGAAGCCCCACGGACAAACTGTTTTTTGGAACAGGGATGGCACTGTACTGAAAAAAGAAAACTATGTTGATGGCTCGCTATGCGGTCCGTATGTCGAATTTTTTCCGTCTGGGAAGCCGAGGGTCGTTGCAGATTTAGATATGGGCGGCATTCGCAAGAGATGGAAAGAGTTTGACGAAAATGGAACTTGTATAATTGATAAAAGCATCGTCGGCTGGGACTCTGCTGGTGGTGCAAGCGGATGCTCGGACATACAAGGTAAAATGGTTGCCTTTAGTGAGTTGCGGCAAGATTCTGAAAGCACATTATTTTTTAAAAAGAGCAGCGGACTGCTGTATAGTGGAATGGCTATGGTTGAAAAATCTGATGACGGGACTATCATCAAGTCGTACGATTTTTTGGGCGGGAAAAAGATGGGTGAGTTTGCGGGGACTTTCAACGAGGGCTTTCGAGATTGACTCTTTTCGTCCTCCTCCGCATAATGGGTGCCAATTACGGGATAGTCAGTGAATGATTGAGTGATATGTTCGCAGACTTTTGGCCGAATGCCAGTGCCCTATCGGCGGGGAAGGCCAATGAAGAACAGGTTGTTTCATCACGAAGGCACGAAGAGCGCGAAGTTTTTTTAATGACTTTTCTTTCTTCGTATGCCTCCGTGATTTCGTGGTGAATTTTTGGTTGCGGGCTTTTACCCGCGTTGGTGGGGATGGAAGTTCATGGTTACTAGAAATGGCACCCCTTTTCGGGGGATAGTCTTGATGTCAGCGGCTTCGCTGTGGTTGCCGATTTTTTGCTCCGCTGCGGAAATCACTTCTGCGCAGGCACAGAGAGCTGTTGCAAACTGGTTACGCAGAGACGCCGCTCCGCTGGAAACGCAACTTGGCGGAACTGTGTTGCCAGCAACCACATACAGGGACAAAGCCGGAACGGCGCTTTTCAATGTCGTACAGCTAGAGGACAGAGGCTTCGTCGTCACCTCGGCGGACGATGGTATTGAGCCGATTATAGCCATTTCCGAGGGGAGTAACCTGATAGCCGATGCCAGCAATCCTCTCTGGGTCTTGCTGAACGAGGATATGGCGCAACGCCATCATGCGCTGAAAGCGCGTCAGACGGCGGGGACAGGGCAACAACCGCCTTTGGCAACACAGGATTCACCCTTAGACAAATGGGCTTACCTGCTTTCAGATGACCAGCCCCAACCTCAAGGCTTGACGTCCCTGAACGATGTCTGGGTAGCACCGATTGTGCAGTCCCACTGGGGCCAGGGTACCGTTTCTGGATTTTGGGGACCATACAAATGCTATAACTACTACACCCCCAACAATTACGTTTGCGGGTGCGTGGCGACGGCCATGGCACAAATCATGCGGAAGCACTGTTTCCCAACAGCGCCGGTGTCCGCCCGAACATTCACTTGCTTTGTAGACGGGACACCAAAACCACTGACCATGCGAGGAGGTATTTACAATTGGAGTGACATGAAACTCCGCCCCGACGAGGGATTCGATGTGGCTCCCGACTCGACAGTCCGATCCGCGATTGGCAAGCTCTGTTATGACGCAGGCGTGGCGGTCAAAATGCAGTACAGTTCCACGGGATCCGGCGCGTATTCCCGGGATGTTCCGAATGCATTTGTCAACGTGTTCGGGTATGCCAGTGCGTGCCACTGCGGCGGATGGTTTGGTGTTAAAGAAGATGACATCCGCGACGCTATCTTGGTCAATCTCGATCACGGCTATCCCGTTTATCTCGGAATATCCGACGAGACAGAAGGACATGCTGTCGTTGCCGACGGTTATGGGTTCAATAACGGCACCCGGTATATCCATTTGAACATGGGATGGAATGGCGGTGGCAACGGTGGATACCAGAACGCCTGGTACAACGTGCCCACGGTGGATACAGCCCACGGCACCTATTCCGCCTTGTGTGACATTGTTTATAATATTATACCTGATACGAAAAAAGTGCTGGTCAGCGGTCGTGTGCTCGACTGTTATGGTATCCCCGTGACCAATGCGACGGTGTATGTCAGAGCTTCATGGCCTGAGAGAGTGGTTCGCATTCTGACGACCGACAGTAAGGGCATGTACACGTTCTCTGTAGATGAGTCTGAGGACTGGTGGGATGTACATGTTTTTGCTGTAACCGATTTCGAAGCCAGCAACGAGATCTACGTTTATGCTGATGTCGATATGGACTACCGGCCGGGCAACGCGTGGGGCTGTGACCTGCATCTCGTAAATCCAGCCTATTACTGGGTGAGTTTGAATGCATACGATGGCACTCAATTCTATGCGGACATGGTGGTTCACGTTGGGGAACCGCTACCCAACCTTTGGCTCTCGCCGCCCTCTCGTCCCGGATACGAATTCATGGGCTTCTTTGACGCTCCAGATGGGGCCTGGGGAGTTCAATACTATGATGCTTTTTTGCAGCCAATGCCTAATGCTATCTGGCACGATTCGTCAATCACAGAGCTTTATGCACACTGGCAGGCTGTTGCTGTGAAAGTGGGAGACATACTCGTACCTTACTCGTGGCTTGATCAGTTCTGGTCCATCAGTGGTAGTTATGAGTTTCTCTACGAGAGTACCGCGCTAAAGGATCAGGATGGGGACGGCCTGCTTACATGGCAGGAATATGTGGCTGGATCCGACCCCACCAACCGCGAATCGGTCCTAAGAACCCTACTCGGCCTGAGTAATGGCATCCCGCAGGTGACGTGGACGCCTGACCTAGGAGCCGCACGTGTATACACGGTCGAGGGCAAGACCAACTTGATGGACACGGCCTGGGGACCAACAAACGATGCGAGCCGGTTCTTCAGGGTCAGGGTGGATATGCCCCAATAGTTTCACTCCTTTAGCAACGGAGAATGTGCCTTCAGCAATCGCGAACGGTTTGTCGGAAACACCGCCACCAGTCTCCACACGACGAGCACGTTGAACCAACACCCTGTCGTCTCTTCGTTTATGCCCTCCGTGCCGTTTCGTAAAAGCAGAAGGAGAGCACGTAGATGAAGCCAGGCACGCTGCATATACTTTGCTCTGTCGGGATATTGTTGATCGGGCTTTATGCTCAAGAACGAATTGTCATTGGTGACGGGCGGGTCAAAGTTCAGCAGGTGTCGATGTGGGGACGAGAAGTGGTCACCACAGTTGACATGGGATTGACTGAACTTACGAGTGTCGATGTTTCATCAGAAACAATGGTGGCACCTCGCAGAGGTCTTCTCGTCAAACATCGTATTCGATTAACCTTTGCCGGGCAGAAGGCGCATATACTTGATGTGTTCGGTTCAACCTCAAGGGACAAAGTAAATGCCATGAAAGAAAGAATCGAAAAAGGCATAGAAAACGGTTCTTTTTATGAGGCGCATTTTTGCAGGCGCATTTTGTTCGTCGTTGCGGCAGTCACATTTTTGCTCGGTCTGTGCTTTTACCGTGGCATCCTTACCATTGGACGTCCGATCGAGAAACATTGATGCGGGGATGAGAGGTTGTCACTTCGCGTCGGCTTCAAATCCGCCAAGAGAAGATTGCCGTGGGGGCCTCAAATATGGTTCAATGGAGCCCATCATAAACGTCAGAGAAGGATCGGTATCGTATGGCCAGCAACACGTATGAAATGACCGGATCGGTCAAAACTATTTTCGAGCCCGTCACCTTTCCCAGTGGCTTTTCAAAGCGTGAGTTCCTGTTGACGATGGAGGATGACTACCCCCAGGACGTCAAGTTCTCCTGCATCAAGGAGCGCGCCGCCCAACTGGACAATGTGACGCCCGGCGAACGCGTCAGTGTCTCTTTCCGCGTGCGCTGCCGTGAATGGCAGGGCAAGTATTTCGTCGATCTGGAGGCTTTCCGCATCGACAAGAAGGAAGGCGACGGCACGACGATCGAATACGAGGCCAGCGGCAGCGGGTTCGAGAACGGCGGGTTCGAGCCGATTGATGACCCCACGCCGTTCTGAGCCGGAGGCCGAATGAGCGAGACGCCCAAAACGTTGCGTGAACTGATCGTTCTGGGCGAAGCGTATCTGCGTGGCCGCGCAATTGCCGACCCCCGCACGGTGTGCGAACTGCTGGCGGCACGTCTTTTCAAGTGCGGCCGGCTGGAGCTGCATGCGCATCTTGATGGTGTGCCGCAGACGCGCATCGTGGATGCGCTGCGTCGCGGATTGCTCCGCGTAGCCGGCGGCGAGCCGGTGCAGTATGTGCTGGGGCAGTGGGATTTCCGTGACCTGACGCTGAAGGTCGACCGGCGCGCCTTGATCCCGCGACCCGAAACCGAGCAACTGGTGGATCTCGTTCTGGCCTCGCGGCAGATCACCCAAACGCCGAAACCGCTGGTGGTGGATGTCGGCACTGGCTGCGGCTGCATCATCCTCAGCTTGGCCCATGCGTTGCGCAACGGAGTGTTCGTGGGGCTGGACATCAGCGCCGAGGCGGTCGAACTGGCGCGCGAGAACGCGGCCCTGACTGGGCTCTCGGAGCGCGTGCTGTTCGCCGAGAGCGACGGCTGCGGCGAATTTGACCCGGCCAGCGTAGATGTGCTGGTGTCGAACCCGCCCTATATTCCGTCGCGAACCGTCGACGGCTTGGAGCGCCATATCCGCGACCATGAACCGCGCTTGGCGCTGGATGGCGGCCCGGACGGACTGTGCGTTTACCGTGCTCTGCTACTGGATGCGGTCATGGTGCTGAAAGCGGGCGGCGGTGTGTTTTTCGAAATCGGCGACGATCAGGGGCCGGCATTGCGCGAGTTGCTGGACGCGCACGGTTTCTCTGATGTGACCATCCACAAGGACTACGCGGGCCGTGACCGTTTCGCGACCGGCGTTCTGAATGAGTGAGCACGGCCGCGCTACGCGCGGATTTAGGATTTAGGATTTGGGATTTAGGATTTAGGAGTTTTCCGCGCATAGGCGCGGAGGTTTTTCATGAAGTTTCATGTGTTTCATGGTTCCATCCAAATCGGGATCGCCGCAGGGATCGATCACTTAACCGCCACTACAACTTGAGCCCCGCGAAAGCGTCGCCGAGCGAACCGAAGCCGCCCGAGACCTTGTTGGCAGAGCGCCAGGCCGAGACATCATCCTCCTCCGCCTCGCCGCCGCTGCTCGTCTCCCACTTGCCCGGCAGCGTGAGCGAGATGCGGTCGCCCTCGACCGACTTGACCACCACCTCGATCTTGCTCGACGGCGGGAAGCTGCGTTCCAGCTTCGCGGCCGGATTGCCGCTTTTGGGGATGTCGGTTTCGCTGATGTGCAGCAAGCCGGTCTTCTCTTCCGAAAGGCGCACGAAAATCCCGAAGGGCTGGATCGATTCGACGATCCCTTCGACCTTCGCGCCCTCACTCAACTCGCCGGGCTGCAACGCCTTGATGCGCTCATCCACCGGCCGCAGACTGAACCGGCGGCGCTCAAGGTCCACGCTGTCGACCTGCAACAGCAATTCCTGGCCCTCGGTTACGACTTCGCGCGCGGACACCAGACGACGTCCGCCGCCTAGCTTGCTGATCGGGATCAAGCCCTCGACACCAGGAACAAGCTGCGCGAACGCACCGAAGCGCTCGATCTTGGTGATCGTGCCGATGAAGGTCGTACCCTGCGGGAAACGCGCCATCGCATCATCCCAAGGATCGCCCTGCGCACCGCGCAGGCTGAGTGAGATGCGGTTGCGCTCCCAGTCCAGCTCCTTGATCTGCACATCGACTCGGTCGCCGACCTTGACCACGTCCTCAGGCTTCACATCGCGACCCCAGGCGATCTCCTTAAGCGGGATCAAACCCTCCACGCCGCCGAGTTCGACGAACACGCCGAACTCCACGATGCGCGTCACCATGCCGGTGACGATCATACCGACATACAGGTCTTCCTTCAGATCCTCGCGTTGCGCCTCGCGCTCCTTCTCCAACAAGGCGCGCCGGCTGACGATCAGGTTCGAGCCGCGTTCGTCGTCGCCATACTCGGTGATCAAAAAATTGAAAGTATGTCCGATATACTCGGCATCGTCCTGACGGAAAAGGTTGATCTGCGAAAAGGGGCAGAAGGCACGCTTACCGGCAACCGTCACTTCGTAACCGCCGTTGATCTCCTTTTCGACGCGCCCTTCAATCGGCATCTGGCGCTGGTAGGCGTCCGCCAGCGAGCGGTCGACCACCTGCTTGGCATCGATGCTGCCGGAAAAAAGGAACGCGCCGTTCTGCATGCCGGCGAAGATCACCTCGACCGTATCGCCGATCGCGCAGCGCAGCGTACCGTCCTCCTGGGTCATGTCCGCGAGCGGCACCAGCCCCTCGCGCTTCGCATTGACATCCAGCGTCACATACTGGGTATTGATATTGCTGACCGTCCCGCGCACCCGCTCTCCTGGGTCGAAGCCCTTGCGGTAGTTACTCAACTGCGCGTTCAGCAGCGACTCGAAATCTGCCATCGATACTTTTTTATCGCTCATCTGTTGCTCCGAATAAAGCGCATAAGATACGCTATTCTGCCTCTCAGATGCAATCAGAACTCGCCACTCTGCACGGGCGCGCCACGTGTGAGCATTGAATAGCCGCAAAGAAACGCATGATCTCCGCGCACCCCGGTCACGAACCGAGGTCACGAACCGATTACAAAATTTTTTCCGTGCGGGTTGACCGTGCCGGAGCGGTGTGATACCTTAAACCCTCTTTTTTCACGTTGGTAAACAGGAGACGATAACCATGAAGATGATGTGGCAGCCTTCGAAGATCAAGCGTGCGCGCAAGATCGGATTTCGCGCCCGCATGGCCACCCGGGGCGGACGCGCAGTTATCCGTGCCCGCCGTCGTAAGGGGCGCACTCGCCTGACGCAGGTGTAAGGCCCATGCCTGAGGGCGTCATGAACGGTCCCGAAGTAAAGGAGAACGGCGCGTTGCCGTTGTCTGGACCGTTCCGACTGGACGCTTCCAAGTATGCGCGTATCTTCGCACAGCGGCGGACGGTCTATGGACGGACGTTGGCTATGTGGGTGACGCGCGGGACTGACGCCGGCCGCCAGGCCGGCGTTGTCGTTTCCAAAAAGACATTCCGGCGCGCGGTGGATCGCAACCGGGCCAAGCGCTTGCTGCGCGAGGCGTTCCGGTTGAGCCGCCACCGCCTGGCACCGGATGTTGACGTGATTTTGATCGCGCGCGCGGGAATCGCCGGCAAGCGGTGCCAAGAGGTCATGAGGGATCTGGAAGCACTGTACGTACGCGCGAAAGTGACGGATCGGCCAGCCGATGCGGACCGTTCCGAACGGAGATGACGGAGGGCGCACATGGGCCGGATTGTGAGCGCCGTCAGCCGGGCGGTGAGCGGGATGCTGATCCTGCTCGTGCGAGCCTATCAGGTGGTGCTGTCGCCGCATCTCGGGCGGTGTTGCCGCTTCGAGCCGACCTGCTCCGCCTACTGCATTGAGGCACTCCGGACGCACGGTGTTTTCAAGGGGTGCCTGCTGACGTTGCGGCGCGTGATGCGCTGTCGGCCGTTCGGGCCATCGGGTTACGACCCGGTGCCGCCCAAAAAGCCGTGATTGGGTTTTGAGGAATTATGAATAATCAAGAGCGGACTATCGCGATTTTGTTGGGCCTGACGCTGGTCGGGTGGATGTTCTACAGCAACAAGCAGGCGGCCCAGCGCGCCCGCGAGGCGGCACTGAACGCCCCGCCTCCGGCTAGTGAGACGACCGACCCCGACGCGGTACTGCCCCCGACGCAGACGGCGCTGGCCGCCACGTCTGAAACCCCGCTGCAGCCGGAAGCCGAGGCCGCACCGCCCGCGCCGCCCTCGCAACCGGAAGAGATCGTCACCCTGAACGGCGGCGAGATGACGCTCGCGCTCTCGTCGCATGGTGCGGTGATTAAGCAGGTCACGCTGAGCCGCTACCTGAGCGAGCCGGGCGGGGCATCGGACAGCAATCCGCCGGTCACGCTCGACTTCGCGAATGCGCCGAGCCTTGAGTGTTCCGGTCTGCCGGGACTCGCCCCGAACGCCGCCTACAGCGTGACGCGCGAGGAGAGTGGCAAAGCAGCCGCCTTCTCCACGAAGACCGCGCAGGGGTTGGCGTTGACGCGCCGCATCGAATTGCTGGATAACTATCAGGTGAAGGTCACGGACACGCTGCGTAACGAGGGCACGGATCTGGCGCGGCTCGGTACCAACAGCGTGACAATCGGTGCGATGCAGCGCGGCACCTCTAAGAACGATATGCTGTCGATCGACTCGTTACCCGCGTTTGCCAAGGCCAAGGTGCATCACTGGGACAGCGAGAAGGCCACCAAGCAGTATCTCGTGGGCGGCACGGCGGGCGGCTGCCGCGGCAAGGTGTCGGCCGCAGGCATGCCGGAGCGCATCACGGTACCGGTGATCGAGCCGCAGGCGTGGGTGGCGATCAAGTCGCGCTTTTTCGTGACCGGATTCTCGTCGGGCGACGCCAACTGCGGTTTTACGGCCACGATGACCCGCGATACGGCGCAGCAGATCTATGCGCTCAACGAGGTCTCGGCGCGCGTGTTCTTCCCCGGAAGCGTGCTGGGGGCGGGCGAGACGGCGACACGCGAGTACGCGCTCTACATCGGTCCCAAGAAGTTGTCGTTGCTGCAGCAACTCGGCAACGGCATGGACGCGGTGATGCAGTTCGGAACCTTCGCTTGGTTTTGCAAGCTGTTGGTGCCGACGCTAAACTTCTTCCACCGCCTGATTCCGGATTACGGTATTGCTATCATCCTGCTGACCTTCTTGGTGCGCATCATCTTCTGGCCGCTCACCCACAGTAGCACGGTCAGCATGAAGAAAATGCAAGAACTCCAGCCAAAGTTGAAGGAGCTTCAGACCAAATTCAAAGACAACCCGCAGAAGATGCAGCAAGAAACTTGGGCGCTCTACCGCGAAAACAAGGTCAATCCGTTGTCGAGTTGCCTGCCGATGCTGATTCAGATTCCGGTCTTCATTGCACTCTTCACCGTGTTGCGCAGCGCTGTCGAACTGCGTTACGTCCCTTTTCTCTGGATCGCGGATTTGAGCGAACCGGAGAATCTGCTGGCCGGTGTGCTGCCGATCCCGCTGAACATCCTGCCGATTCTGATGTCGGGTACCATGGCGTTGCAGAGTTACCTCACGCCGTCGACGGGCGATCCGCAGCAGCAGAAGATGATGATGGTCATGATGCCGGTGATGATGTTATTAATGTTCTACAACTTTCCTTCGGCCCTTGCGCTCTATTGGACGGTGAGCCAGATACTGGCGATCATACAGATGATCGTCATCCGTCGCAAGACCGCACGCGCCGGGCAGGGACCGGGCGACGGCGTGACGCCGGAAGTGCCGCTTACGCGCCAGCAACGGCGGCATGCGCCCTGAGGAGAAACACACTATGAAGTCTACTAAAACATCCATTCCACTCGTATTGGGCTCCGCCTCAACTCGGCGCAGCAAAGTTCTGAGCACCTTGGGCTGCACCTTTGAAATATGCCCCGTGGAAGCGGAAGAGATCCGTAATCCCGCCGATCCCGTTCACACGGTGGTGACGAATGCAGCCGCAAAATACAACGTCTGCCGTACCCGGCGGCCTGACGCCGCGATCATCGCGGCCGATACGCTGGTGTGGTTCGAGGGCCGTCTGATCGGCAAACCCGTCGACATCAAAGAGGCGGCGGCTTTCCTGCGCGCCTTCTCCGGTCGTGCACAGGTCGTCTACACCGGCCTGGCGATGGGATTGCCGGGGAAAGAGCCCGATCTGCGTGTCGAGGCCACGTCCGTCCGTTTCAAGCCGCTGACCGAAGCGACAATCCAGACCTATCTCGAACAGACGCGCCCGTTCGACCGCGCCGGCGCGTACGACATCGACGAGAACGGCGAACTGCTGATCGCCGGCACGAGCGGCTCCTACACCAACGTCATGGGCCTGCCCGAAGCCCCTGTGCGCGACTGGCTAGCCGCGAACGGTTTCATTTGAGCGGATCAAGCCAATGCCGCACAGGCTGCGAGAGGAACTCTTCTAGGGCGATACCGTCCCCGCCGACCAGCAGGCAGCGTTGCGGCTTAAATGCCTGTGCGAAGGCCACTGTGCCGGCATGCACCGTCGGCGTGCGTCCACTCTTGACCTCGATCGCCGTCAGACGGCGACCTCTCTGGGCGACAAAGTCCACCTCTTGGTTGCCGTCGCGCCAATAATGCAACCGGCAGTCGCCGCACAGGGCCGCGTTGGCTAGATGCGCACCGACGGCGGACTCCACCAGCCACCCCCAGAACGCATGATCTACACGGGCCTCGGCCAGCGTCATGCCGCTCATGGCGGTCATGAGTGCGGTGTTGAGCACCTGCAGCTTCGGGCTGGAACCCCGGCTACGCGCTACGTCCCCGGCGTACTTCTGCAAACCGCAGACCATACCGGCCCCGGTCAGGAGTTTCAAGTAGTGGGCGAGCGTGGTGGTGTTGCCGGCATCCTGCAACTGCCCCAGCATCTTGGTGTACGAGAGCACCTGCCCCGAATAGCGGCAGGCCAGCTCAAAGAGCCGACGCAGGAGCGCCGGTTTGTCCACGCGGGTCAGCAGCAGCACATCGCGGGAGATCGAGGTCTCGATCAGACTGTCCATAATGTAGCGCGCCCAGCGTTCATGGTCGCCGATCAGCGGCGCCGCTCCCGGATAGCCCCCGTAGAAGACAAACTGTTCAAGAGACCAGCCAAAGGCCGTCCGCATCTCGCCATAACTCCAATGGGACAGAAAGATCACCTCAAAACGACCGGTCAGGCTCTCGGTGAGCCCCTGAGTGATCAGAAGCGGCGCCGATCCCAGCAGCACGACACGCAACGGTCGCCTCGCGCGGGTGTCCTCGTCCCACAAGCGCTTGACGGTCTCCGACCAGCCGGTGATCTTCTGGATTTCGTCGAGCACCAGCACTGTACCGGCTGGAACCATGGCCAGCCGCGCCGCCTCCCACTGCTGGGCGATCCACTCCCCTCCGCGCAGCGTGGGCTCATCCGCGCTGGCATAGCGGACGGGCAGTTCCAGCCGTTCGACCACCTGCTGTACTAGCGTGGACTTACCCACCTGGCGCGGCCCCGCTAAAACCTGAATGAACCGGCGCGGCTCGGCCAGCCGCTCCGCAAGCGCCGCCCCCTGCGGGCGCTCATAGGATTGAGTTTTTTTGCTCTTCATATTGAGTATTTTTGCTCAATGTGTTGAGCATGTCAAGCAGTGCCCCAAAAAAACCTTCGTGTTCTTTGTGTCTTCGTGTGAGAAAAAACAGAGCCGTGCACCAAGCCCAAGGGCGCTTTTCGCGTTCAATTGCTTGCCTTGAGCTTGAGCGCAATCGCCTCAAGCTCGACGCGCGCGCACCTCGGCAGGCGCGCCACTTGGACAGTCGAGCGCGCCGGTCGGTGGTCGCCGAACATCTCGCCGTAGACCTTATTGACAGCCGGGAAGTCGCCGATGTCGGTCAAGAAGAGCGTGGTTTTCACCACCCTATCAAGGCCGGAGCCTGCCGCCTCCAGCACAGCGCGCAGATTGAGCAAGACACGCATCATCTGCTCTGCCGCACCGACCACCTCAATCTCGCCGGAAGCGGGATTGATCGCAAGCTGTCCCGAGCAAAAAATGAATCCGTTAGCCTCAATGGCCTGCGCATAAGGGCCGATCGCCTCAGGGGCCTCCGGCGTACTGATAACCGTCATGGTCTTTCTCCTCTTCCTCTGGGGGTGGTTCGTCAGGGTAACGACTCCAGTTGTTCGAGCCAACGATTAAAGAGTGGACACTTCTCCCGCATTTTGTCTACACCGATCTTCTCAGCAATCGCTATGCCGGTCGTCGTCTTCTTAAAACGCCCCGATAGACCTTCCAACCTTTTTGATGGCGCCGTCTCTCTGCCGTCATCGATCTTTTCCGGTTCTCCGCACTCGTCAAGAATCGCTTCAACATTCTTCTGGTCAATCCCCAGCGTTGCGGCCAGACGATGAGGATCGCTGAAGTACAGCGCCTCGATCTCGTGCATGGACACATAGGGAATAAACCGCCGTTCAGGGGTTTGCTTTGGGAAAAGCTTTTGCACTTCTTTGGCGGTGGCGGCATTCATAATGGCCGCCTTCTGTGTGTGTTCCGTTTGCTGCTTTGACTCGGCATAGCCCGGCCAATCGCTCTTGATACCGTAATAGTCAACCAAGAGCGTTACATAGGTATCGCTCCTTTGTTTGAGATGTGTCTCGATGTCATTCTTGGCGCGGTCAAATTTAACATCGCCACCTTTTTGGCCGGGCTTGCTCAGAATGATCGCATTCAAAAGCACCATGCGTTCGGCCAGATATGGCCCCAGCAATTTTTTGACGAATCGCTGTTCCGTTTGCCCTTCTACCAGCACAACCACCTCCGCATAACTACTCATGGGTCGTGCCCCCCTGGATGACATTCTTGGCCCAGAGTTCGCCCACCGAATAATTCTTCAGCCACTCGGTGAAGTCCGCGTATTTCAGTCGCTCAAAAGTTGATTGCCCTTCGCTACGGTTCACCACAACGATATCCTCAATGGCGAATTGATCGAGCAAGAGTGGAGACTGTGTCGCGATAATGAGTTGGGTTCGCTTGGCTGCATCTTTAATAAGTTCGCCAAGGATGCGTATTGCCTCGGGATGCAAGCCTAGCTCAGGCTCATCAATGATGATGGCGGATGGCGGATTGGGTTGCAGAAGTGCCGTGGCAAGACAGATAAAACGAATGCTGCCGTCGGACAAATGATAAGGCTGCATGGGATAATCGGAGCCTTTGGTTCTCCAGGAGAGAGCAACCTTGGTTTTAGGCCCCAGTTGCTGCGGGGCGAGCAAAAAATCATCGAAAAAGGGCGCAACCGAACGGCACGCATTTACGATTTCGTCATAACAGTTTCGATCCCGGTCGCGGAGCCGTAGCAAAAACGGCCCGATGTTTGATGCGTCATATCGCAACGCTCTGTTGTCTTCGATGATTTCAGCATGCCGCATGGGTGCTGTCGAACTGGTGTCATGAAAATGATAAATTTTCCAAGAACTGATGGCATCGTAAGCAGGTAGACTGTATGGGTAGCTGAAAAGATCTAACTTTTTATCAGCCAATACTGATGCATTGTTCGTGTTGTCTCCTGGCTTCCACCAGTCTCTTCCGCTCGAGGATTCGCAATAAACAGCCTCATCCGTCAGAGCAAATCCTTCTCCGGGGCCGGGCTTAAGTTTAAATCGGTAACCCCGTTCCCCAAAGTGGGTTTCAAACACCATTTCCTGAGTTGCCTTCCGGCCATTGTGGAGAAGATCGCTAATGCCCCCGCTGTTACGCACGTAGTCGTTAAGGGTGCCTTCGATCAAAGCGTGGAGCATTCGGAAAAAAGAGATCAGGTTGCTTTTCCCCGAACCATTGGCTCCAACCAAGATGTTCAGGTTCTTCAACTCAAAGTCTTCCAATTCACGAATAGACTTGAAGCCGCGTATTGTCAACTTGTCTAACGAGCTTGCCACTTAGACCGCCTCCGTATTCCACATCCGTTTTTCCAAATTAAAGCCCTTCCAATATACAAAGGGTATTCGCTTCGAGTCAAACGGACTTTACCGACGCCGTAGATTCGTAGGTTTGCGCCATCAGACTCTCAGCCAACTCCAGCGCGTCCACGGGCCAGAAGCATTCGGGGCGGGGACGGTGGACGCCGGGCTGTCCGGCTTGGGGACGGCAGTTCAAAATGCAATTAATCCATTGGGCGGGTACTGACAACTAAGGGACAACTAATTTGATCACCGCTCCCGGCACTACCGGTACTGCGGGGATTGCGGCACGGGCGGGGCGCCCATGCCCACGGGCAAGATGCCCGTGCCACACCCGCAGGATCGGCAGTTCCGGCAGCCCCCCCAAAAGTCTCTGTGCCCTCTGTGTCTCCGTGAGAGAAAAAACCGAGCTATGCCCCCAAAAAACTGCGGTTAAAAAAGCCTCCTGCATCCCGGCCCAGCCAACACGCTTCTGCCGCCGGTTTGGGGGGTGACTTGAATCTGTGTGCTGATCCGCTCTTTCAAGGCGGAGACGTGCGAGATGACGCCGATCAGCTTGCCGTCATGCTGTAACCCTGCGAGGGTTTCCAGCGCGGTGTCGAGCGCCTCTTCGTCCAACGTGCCGAACCCTTCGTCCAGGAACAGTGAGTCCACGCGGACATTCTGGCTTGCCATGTGGGACAAGCCCAACGCCAGCGCGAGACTGACAATAAAGCTCTCCCCGCCGGAAAGGTTTTTCGTGGAGCGGATCTCTCCGGCCTGATAGTTGTCGACTACATTGAGTTCCAAGGGCGATGCATCGTCGCGCGTCAACAGGTAACGGTCGGTCATGTTCTGCAACTGCCGGTTGGCGTGGCCGATCATCATGTCGAAGGTCAGCCCTTGCGCAAAATTGCGGTATTTTTTGCCGTCGGCGGAACCGATCAGTTCGTGCAGATTCTCCCACCTGCGGCACTCGTTTTTCTGAGCTTCGATCGCGGCCTTTTTGGTCTCCATCCGCTCTTTGGCAACCGTGTTCTCGTTCAGTTTGTGCTTGAGACCGGCAATCGTATCCCGCATCTCTTTCAGGGACTCCTCCTGCTCTTTGAATCGCGGTTCAAGCGCTTCCAGCGGCTCGTCGGTGAGTTTAAGAGCCAACTCCTTGGCCAGATGCGCTTCCCGATCCTTCTGTCGCGCTTTCAACTCGGTTTGACGGTCGTCCAAGCCTTTGGCCGTGTCCGTCAACTCGGCTCTGCGTTCAGCGGAAAGCCTGGCCGCCAAGAACTGCTCTTCATCTGCAAACCCCACCGGCGCGAGCGCTGCGGAAAATTCAGTTTCAAGTTTTTTAAGTTCCGGTTCTTGGCGCTCGATGCGCCGTTTGAGTGATGCGGCACGATCCTTCGCGGTGTTCCACTTTTGCTGGTGTTCATGGTGCCGTTCTCTGGCCTGCTTCTCGGTGCTCTCGGCAGCGGCAACCGCTTGGTTTAAGCGGCGCTCTTCATCATCCGGCTGTTTGTCGCCGTACAGCGACCGACGCTCTGTACTCGCGGCGGCGAGTTCCTTTTTCAAGGTCTCCAGTTGCTCCAACTTTTCGGCCAGAGCGGTGCCTTGGGTTTCGATGACCGCATCCAGCCGTTTGACCTCGCTATCGATGTCGGCGCTCTGCCTCTCGATCTCTGTCTTCCTGCCAATCAGATCCTCGATTTTGTCGATCAGGCGGGTCAGTTCTTCGATCTTCTGCTCGGTCTCATCGGGGAGCGGCACATTGCCTGCAGCGAAGGGGTGTTCGGTCGCGCCGCAGAGCGGACAGGGCTTGCCGTCTTGCAGTTTGGCCCGATACTCTTCAAGTTCTGCGATTCTAGTCAGGAGCGCCATTTCACGCAACAGAGCGTCCTTCTCGGCGCGATACTCGCGCAACAAAGTGGTCGGCTTTTCATCCTGCGCATGTTCCTTGAGGAAGGCGTCCACGCCTTGCAACGCCTCGCACGCCTTGGATCGTTTGTCCAGTTCCGCGAGCCGGGCTTTTTTATCCGCATCGATCTTGGCTGTATCTCTTTTGCAACCCGCTTCGCTATCCACGACAGCTTTTTGCTGGTTGCCAAGCTTTTGATCCAGTGCGCGGACTTTCTGCAAGGTCGGCGCGGCCGCTTTCAGTGCTTCTTTTGTTTGGACGGTTTGCTGCTCAGCCGCTTGCAAGGCTTCGGCCTGTTCCTTGGCAGAGGTTTCCAGTCCCGGCAGCGCCGCCTCCTCGGTTTTCAAGGCGGCTTGGTCAGCCGACTGCTGTTTGCGGGCGGCGGTGAGTGTAGCGTATGCGCCGTCCAGCGTGGCGGCGCTCAAAGCGCGTCCTAGTTTTTCGCGATCTGGTTTGAACGCCTCTATCTCGCCCTGCAGCTTGCCCGCTTCGTCGGCCAGACTGACAATCTCCTTTTTCAGTCCGTCGATGAGGGTGAGCCAGGCGATGGCCTTCCCGGTGGCGGCTGACGTGGCGGCAAGCTCCGTCTCTTCCTTGCGCTTGTTTTCGAGTGTCTGCTCCAGCGCTTGCTCCTGCTCCGGTTCAAGAATCACGATGCCGACCATTTCAGCGCGGAGCAGGTTCAGCTTCTCCTGCTCTTCGCGCTGGCGCTCATGGACACGGATGGATATCCGGCTGTAGATTTCCGTGCCCGTGATCTGCTCCAGAATCGGTGCCCGATCATCGGGTGCTGCCTGCAGGAATGCGGCGAAACCGCCCTGCGCCAGCAGCATGGAGCGGGTGAAGCGGTCAAAGTCCATGCCGGTGGCCGTCGCGATCTCTTCGGCGACGCCTTTGATTTTGGATTCAAAAATCTCGCCGGCGTCGGCATCGGCAATCTCGTGCTTCGGGGCTTGGAGTTCGCCGTCCGGCTTCTTGCGCGCCCGGTGCTGGCTCCAGTGGCAGCGGTAGCGCTTGGATTGAGCTTCGAAGGTCACCTCGGCAAAACACTCGCCGGTCTGGCGGGACATGACTTCGTTGCCGCCCCGATTGACCCTGTCCAGACGCGGCGTGCGTCCGTAAAGCGCGAGGCAAATGGCATCGAGGATGGTGGTCTTGCCCGATCCGGTGGGGCCGGTGATGGCGAAGATGCCGTCAGACACATAGGCCGGATGCGTCAGGTCGATTTCCCATTCACCGACCAGCGAGTTCAGATTCTTGAAGCGTATTTGGAGGATCCTCATCGCGAGCCCCTTCGCTCATCGTCCTCGTCGAGTGACGCAACCGCTTCTTGATAAGTCCGTAGCAGCTCGGGCCGCTGCTCGTCAGGCACGTTATGCGCGGCGAGGCAACGCTCGAACACATCGTTTACGGTCAGATCATCGAGCGTTTCCTCTGCGTGGAGCTGTCCCAAAACGCGGTCGATGATGCGGTTGTTTTTGACGCGGAGAACTTCCATTTGAGTGTCGGCAATCGCGGCTTCCAGACGTTCGCGCAGGTCGCCGATGACTTCTTCGCCCTCGTAGACGACTTCGAGCCAGCTTTGAGAGCCCGTTGCCGACAACTCGAGAATGCGGCGCTTGATATCGTCCCAGTCGCCCTTGACGTGCTCAAGTTTTTGAAACACCGGCACGTCGATTAGGCTGATGTGAGCTTTTTGCCGATCACCGTCAACCTTATCTGCGTTCATCTGTGCCATCTGTGGATAGAAATCGACCAGCACCACGCTTTTCTGCTGTTTGGCCTCGCCAAATCCCATGGGTAGGGGAGAGCCGCTGTACCGCATGGTTGCGGTGCCGCTCACCATTTGCGGGATGTGGAGGTGCCCGAGCGCCAGATAATCAAAGCTGGCGGGAAAACTTTGGGCAGTCACATGCGCCAGCGAACCCACATAGAGTTCGCGCACGCCATCGCCGTCGACCGTTTGTCCGCCTGCGGTAAACAGATGCCCCATGCCGACGACGGGGATATCGCCCCCGAACTCCGCGCGTTTTTGTTCGGCCAGGGCAGTGACGGCGGCGTAGTGTGCGCGAATGCCGTCGGTCAATTTCCGTTCCTTGTCCTCGACACTCTCGCCGGCTTCCGCCGTGCGGATATCCCGGTCGCGGAGATAGGGCACGGCGCAGACGATCAGTTCCGGCGCGTCCTGCGCATTGCGGAGCACCAGCACCTCGTCTTCTAGACAGTCAGAAGCATTGCCGACCACATGGACATTGAGGGCTTTGAGCAACTCTTTGGGGGCATTGAGGAACGACGGCGAATCATGGTTGCCCGCGATAACGACAACATGTCGGCAGTGCGAGGCAACCACCCGGCACAGAAAGCGGTAGTAGAGTTCCTGGGCGCGGTTGCTCGGTGTACTGGTGTCAAAGACATCCCCCGCCACCAGCAGCGCGTCGATCTCACGTTCCCGGATCGTCTCCGCCAGCCAAGCTAGAAACGCCTCAAACTCCTCATAGCGTTTTCTGCCATACAGCGTGCGGCCGAGATGCCAGTCGGATGTGTGGAGTATTTTCACCGGGCATTCTACTTTTGCTCGCAGGTCGTTTTTTCGCCCCGGGCATGGTGATAGGCCTTGCAGGCTTTGCAGTCTCCATGCCGCGGGCACCCCGGCCACGTGCAGGGGCAATCAGTTTTGATCGTTTTCTCGCTCATATCGGTTCTCCTAGTAGTTTTGCCGGTGGAGTTTTGCCGGTGGCAAAACAATCCATCACTCACAAAAGGTTCTTAGCAAAAAGTGCGGCTACCTGCAACCTTTCGACCGTCCAGCACCGCTCGCTACGACGCCACGCTGACGTAGTAAGGGGAGGGCACCGTTGGGTATGCCCGGATCACATGTGCGAAAACCGCCTGTGCCTTGTCCTGTATCTCATCTTCCGAATAGGCTTCCGGCAGTCCGGTTTGGTCACTCCAGAGATAATCACGAATGACCAGTTGTATCGTGTCCCGAGTGGATTCTTTGTCGCGCCAGTGTTTGATCGCCGATATTTTCGACTTGAGCGTTTCTAGCAATTCTTGGGAAACCTCTTTGATCCGCTTGATATCGTTCGGCGTCAACTTTGGCTTTTTCAGTAAATCAAACAGAGCGAGGCTCTCCTCGTCAAGTCCTTCCTGTGCAGCGCGGTCCTCCTCTTCATCCAACTCGCTGCAGAACTTGAGAAGCTCTTCAAAGGTCTTTTCAACCGTCACCCGGTCCTTTTCGCGATTGTACGCGGCAACGATCGCTTCGTAATGCTGTTGGAAGTTGGTTCGTAATGGATTCTGTTCGAGCAGGCGCTGCAGGCGCTTTTCGATGACGTTTTTCAGGTTCTGTACACTAGTCCGTTTGATCGGACTGCGTTCGAACTCTTGGCGCAGGCGGTCGAAATCGATCTTGCTGATGTCGTATGGTACCCTTTCCTTGGTGCCGCCTGACGGGGACTGCGTTTCAATCGCCTCATCGACAATGCCCTGTAGCGCACGGATAATGTCGGCAATGTCCGCCTGTTGACAATCCTCTTGCAGGCTGTCGTAGACGATTTTAATCGCGCTGACATCTTCGCGGAACGCATTCACGCCTTCAATGGTGATACACGCCTTGAACTTCGTGAATACCATCCGGCACATCACTTCGAAACGCTTGCGGCTCTCGTCGCTTTCATTGGCTGCTTCCTTGGCCGCGTGAATCGCCGCATTCCGGGCGAACCCAGTCTGATGGATGATGCCGTCCAAAGACGCATTCCGCTCCGCAAGAAACCCCCGAACAAGATTGATCGCCTCGCGCAGTTCCTCCAGCAATTCTTCCTTCGGTCGTGTCGGCTCGGCTCCTCCTTCGCCGCCTCCTTCGCCGCGCCCACTGTCTCCCGTTCCGGTAAAGGTCGCCAGCGCCTCGCGCAGATGTTTCAGGACGCCGCAGTAGTCGACGATCATCCCGTTGTTCTTGCCCTCGTTCACCCGGTTGGCCCGGGCAATGGCCTGCATCAGCGTGTGCGCCTTGAGCGGTTTGTCCAGATAGAGGGTAGAGAGGCAGGGAACGTCAAAACCGGTCAGCCACATGGCGCACACGATGGCCACGCGGAAGGGGTGATCGTCGGCCTTGAAGGCGTCTTCCAGCGGCAGGCGCTGCATGTTCCGGAACTGCGGCCGATCCCGCATCGCCTCCGGCAGATCGATGCCCTCTTTAATCAGGCGACGGTGCGGAACAACATCCAGTCCCCACTTGCGGAACTTCTCGACCTCACCCTGCTCTTCGCTGATCACCACCGCCATCTCTGTTTCACGCATCCACGCGAGCCGGCGCTTCTGATACTGCTCGTCCTGTTCGTCGGCGATTTGGCACAAATGCGCTTCCAGTTCGTCGGCCTTCGCGTCCCAGTAAGACCTAATCAGGTTGTACATACGGACGCAGGTAATCTTGTCGATACACACCAGCATCGCCTTGCCGCCCTCCCACGACATGGAGTAGTGGTACACAAAATCCTGGGCAATCTGGTCAAGCCGTTTCCCAGCGGTGATGACGTGGTAGTCGCGCTTGAGTTCCTGTTCCAGCCGCTGCGCCACGTCGATATCGACCGTCTCGAACTCCTCCAGCTTTTCGGCGATCCGCTCATTCAAATCGCCTATCATCACGCCGAGCT
>Ga0255346_1002948_pt1 | contig 20700 bp, 21 predicted proteins | sample wastewater_treat_FD_194410 | JGI IMG/M metagenome (GOLD analysis project Ga0255346, IMG submission 194410) | Wastewater microbial communities from Lulu Island WWTP, Vancouver, Canada - plant22 | ecosystem: Engineered > WWTP > Wastewater > Unclassified | place: Canada: Vancouver, British Columbia... | reverse complement strand
CCATTATGTGCAAAAAATACGACCAGGCCGGTAAATACGTTCAAAAGCTGTTGGCACACAAACCTGTGATGGTCGATTTTCTGAATGCCGGGCATTTGGAATGGCTGCAGGGATCGGCTCTGAAAGCCATACAAATGTATAAAAAAGGCATACGGCTCACCCATACGGCCCAGAGTGAATTTTTTGATCTTTTCGAAAAAGACTTGCCCGTTTTATTGGAACAGGGGATCAATCCGGCCGATATTCCCGTGGTCAGAGACGGTTTACTGTATCAACTCGAAGAATAAATTATGCCGGTTTCAGTTATTTTCAGGATCCTTGCGGGCTGTCTGTGCTTTGCGTTTAGCGGTTTAAGCGCGCATGCCAAAGACAGCCAAACGGTTTTGTTCAAGGCAGCCTGGTTGAAAAACGAAGCACAGTCGTATACACTGGAACACAAAACCTACCGTCTGCAACAGGGAGACACCTCCGAACTGGAGACCATCAGCCTGAGGGCCGATGTGACCGTGCGGGATTCCACCTACGACCGCTACGTTTTGGTATGGAGCTTCTGCGATTTTTCGATGCAAAGCAGTCATTATCCTTCGGTCTGGCTGATGCAGCACATCAAGGATTTAAAAATCAGTTGCCGGACTACAACCGCCGGTGTGCTCAAAGAATTTCCCGACTTGGATGATTTTCGCAAAGGGCTGGACCGGTCTCTGGAATCGGCTTTTGCTTCGTATCAGGGTCTGCCCTCCGAGGCTTCCAGAGCCAGGGTTTACCGGCTCAGGGAAGAATTGGAGAGCTTTTTATTGATGACCATCCACCATGTTCATCAGGCCTATGGACTGGGCTATACTCCCGGAGAAATAGTCGAAGTACCCGAAAAAATGAATATACGTTTTTCGGAGACAGCTATAGATGCAGTGGTTCGAAAAAAACTGGATAGTTACGATCCCGAAAGCGGAGTTGCCGGCCTGGTCATGGCCACTGTGCTCGATACGGCTCAGTTGAACAAAGCGATGCGGCCACTTAGCTCCGCTTTAATACAACCTGTGTACAAACAAGAAAATACCTCGGCCCTGGTGATGCATATTCCCAGCGGCTGGCCCTTGTACGGCTTCGATAAAAGGGAGCTTACACAGGATAGGAATCTGTATGGGGAGTTTTTCGAAATCACCCACCGGCAAAAATGAGTTTTTTTATTGTATAACGATAGATAGTAAGATTATGAGCCTGAAAATTGAAAAAATACCTTTTGGTAGCATGCCCGACGGCAGAACGGTGTACAAATTCCGCATGACCAACGAGTCGGGAGCGGTGGCCGAAGTTTGTAACTACGGAGCCACTTTGGTCAATGTGAAAGTGCCCGACAAAACAAACAAGCTTGTCAGCGTAGTTAAGGGTTTTCCTTCGGTGGACGGTTATCTGGCCGACAGAACCTTCGGCACCTATCTGGGGGCTACTTGTGGCCGCTATGCCAACCGTATTGCCAAAGCCCGTTTTGTGCTCGAAGGCCGCGAATACACTCTGGCTGCCAATAACGACGACAATAGCCTGCACGGCGGCATCGAAGCATTTCATACCAAATACTGGGATTTCGAAGTCGACGAGGAATACGTGCATTTCAGTTGTGAATCGCAGGAGGGAGAGGAAGGCTTTCCCGGTAAACTCAAGGTCAGAACCTCCTACGGTTGGTCGGCCACCAACGAGTTGAGCATTTTGTATTCGGCCACGACCGACAAGGCTACACCGCTCAATTTGACCAGCCACGCCTATTTCAATCTGGCCGGAGGCGGCAATATTCTTACCCACCGGATGAAGTTTCACGCAGATCGCTATATTCCCATACTTCCCGATGCCATTCCCACGGGCGAAATACGCTTGGTCAAAGATACTGCCTTCGATTTCAGTGAGTTCAAAGCCATCGGAAAAGACATCGACAAACAGGAAAGTCAGTTGATCAACGGCGCCGGCTACGATCATTGTTTCGTAATCAACAAAGAAGAATACGGCAGTCTGGCTTTGGCCGTAGAGGTGTTTGCTCCCGAAACCGGTTGCGGCCTTAAGGTCTGGACCAGCAAACCGGGTGTTCAGTTTTACAGCGGTAATTACCTGCGTAGTGAACTGCCGGCTTCGGACGGAAAGCCCCTGGCTTACCGTGAGGCCTTTTGCCTGGAACCGGAATTTTTCCCCGACAGCCCCAACCAAAGCGGTTTCCCCGATTGTATCCTGCAAGCCGGTCAGACCTACAACCACAGCACTATTTTTCAGTTTTACGTAGAAGATTGAAGGAGCACCCTCCCCGCATAATGGAACGGTGCGCAGTTGCACCAGTTGGGCCACCCCCGGAGAACATATAAAACAATTGCTTGAAGATATCAGGCGTTTTAAGGCTGATACCTCAAGCAATTTATCTGTTCAGTAAGCCCGCAGGGCTTGTCGCGTGGATCGATACAAAAAAAGGACTGATAGTCTTATTCTGCCTTGGACAGGCTGTCGGCGACGGCAACCTGAGCGCAGGAGTCAGGTGTTACCTGAACAGTGCTGTCCTGAAGTTCGACAACTGTAGTGTCAACTTTAGAACCACCTTTTTGCTGACAAGAGATCAGAAAAAGAGCAGCAAACAAAAGAACCAAAGCAATTGATTTTTTCATTGAAGTAATTAATAAAAAATAAGTAAAAAAGGATATTGAAAACCGCCGCGAAGATACGCACAATATTCTCAAATTGTTCTTTTTTATAAAAATTTTTTTCTCTGAAGAAAATTATTTTTATAAACTGTTCTGCAGCTTGCTTTTTTAGTATTTCCGGGAATGCTTACCTTTGCGTTTTTTTAAAAGAGACCGGCCTTTATACTTTTAAGTTCGGCTATTGATACAATGATTCGAAGACTATTTATACCGGCTGTTTTTTTCTTGAGTATTAACTATAGTTGCTTTGCCGGCGAAAACGGAACAAAATTCGGATACCGGGGTTTTTCCGGTGGTATGATGCCTCACAGCGGGTATTTTTGGGGCGGAAAGACAACAGTTCGTGATGCCCAGGGAGCAGTTCTCGCTGTGGAAGAAATGAGAGGAATACCCCTGGGCTTGGGCGGAGCCATTCGCTTTCATTTCGGAGATCATTTTCGGGTTGGCGCCGAGGGATACGGCACTACGCTCCGTTACGGAAATTACAACAGCAATGTATCCATAGGCTGGGGAGGTCTTTTGGCCGCTTACTATTGCGAATACGGTAAATTCAAACCTTTTGCCGGAGCAACCCTGGGAGGTGGTTCGGTCAAAAATCTGACTTTATTGCAGGACAATCCTCTCGATGATATTGCAGAATCGGCCGTATCCTACAGAAACTATCCTTTTATGGCTTTCTGTCCGTTTACAGGAGCAGAATACTGCCTGAACAAAAAAATACATCTGATCTTCAAGATCGATTATCTGATGAATGTTTCCAATCCCCAGGATGATTTTGTGCGAGGCCCCAGAGTCTATTTCGGTTTTGTGTTCTATCACATCAAACGCTAAGCTTCATGCCCAAAAAGAAAGCCGTTAAGCATTTATTCGACCGGATTGCCCCGTATTACGACCGCTTGAATCATTTGTTGTCGCTCCATGTGGATAAGATTTGGAGACGTAAGGCTGTCAAAAAAGTTCTTGTGGTTCCTCACGAACGGGTAATGGATATGGCTTGCGGAACGGCCGATTTCAGCCTCGCTCTGGCCAAGGCCGGTGTTCCCTCGGTGTTAGGGCTCGATATTTCGGAACAAATGCTGCGTATCGGCCGGCAAAAGATTCAGTCTCAGGGCATGAGTCATATTATTCAATTGGAACAGGGCGACAGCGAAGCCATTGCTTATCCCGACAAGAGTTTTGATGTCGTAACCGTGGCTTTCGGTGTACGCAATTACGAAAACTTAGAGCTGGGCTTGCAAGAGATGCTGCGGGTACTCAAACCGGGAGGAATGCTTTTGGTTTTGGAACTTTCTCTGCCTCAGAGTCGATTTTTGTATGCTCTTTATTCTTTTTATTTCACCCGCATTTTACCTTGGATAGGCGGGCTGATATCGGGCGATAAGCAAGCCTATGCTTATTTGCCGGCTTCCGTTCTGCGTTTTCCCAAACCCAAGGAATTCCTACAAATTATGCAATCCTGCGGCTGTGTCGAAACCCGGCAGCAAGCTCTGAGCCTGGGATTGGCCCGTATTTTTACAGGAAAGAAGCAGATTACAGGAAAGAAGTAAATCCCACTATCAGACTAAACAGGATGGTCAGCAGCACCAGAACCGGCAGTTGCCGATCGAGCGCCTCATCGTTGAGCGCCCGCACACGATTCAGGTGAAATGCCGCCAGAGGAAGCAACAGTAAAAAAAGATATTGGGGCCAGGCCGTGCCTTTAAGCAGATTGTAAATCAGGATCAGCACAAAAGCCCCATATACCAGCAGATGGTGATAGATTTTGGCTTTAGGTTTGCCCAACACAAGGGGCAGCGTGATGCGGTTGATCTTGTCGGTCTCCATGTCCCGGATATTGTTCAGGTTGAGTACTCCGGTGATAAGAAAACCACAGGCCGAGGCGGGAAGTAACAGCAAAAGAGGCAGTTGTCCGCACTGCAAAAAATAAGATCCCAGGGTACTCAGCAAGCCGAAAAACAGAAAGACAAACAAATCGCCCCAGCCTTTGTAGCCGTAGGGATTTTTGCCCAAGGTGTAAGTGATGGAAGCAAGAATGGCCAGGCCTCCAAAAGCGAGCATGATCAGGCCTTCTTTGCTGAAGAAATAATCCAGTGAGACGTACACCAGCAAACTGCCGAAGACCACGCTAAGCAGGCTAAAGATAGCAATCAGCCGGTAGAAATCCTTTTGGGTGAGAGCTCCCGAAAGCAGCACATAAGCCGGGCCTTTGCGATCGGCGGTATCGGTGCCTTTTTGGGCGTCGCCCAATTCGTTGGACACGTTCGACAGAATTTGCAGAGACAGCGTGGTTAGGATGGCCAGAATAAAGATCAGGACGTTGAAATACCCTTCGGAAGCAGCCAGCAAACTGCCCAGGACAATGCCGGAAACCGATAGGGGCAGGGTTCTGGGGCGGAAAGTTTTAATATAGAGTTTAATAGATTTCATGTTTCATTCGTATGAAACGCTCTTGACGGTGGCAGTTTAGGCGAACTTACCGTGTTTTCCGGCAGGAAAGGCTGACAGCCTGCATTTCTTTTACTTTTTCTTTTTGTTCATTTAAGATGGCCAGGGCTGCCTGATAACCCAATTGAAAAATTTCTTCGTTTTTGACGGCGTCGAACATACCGTACTTATCGATCGAAGGCGGTTCAATCAAGAGGTCGCATTGTTCTCTTCCTTTTAAAACGCTGGCACTACGAATGAAAAAATAAGTGCGTTGAATAATGTCCAAAAGGTTGAGTTGCTCTTCGTGTTCTATATCCACCAGGCCTACGTTGACACCAATCAGGTATTTGCATTTCTTGCGCAGCACTTCAACCGGGAAGTTGCATAGGAGACCCCCGTCGGAATAATGAACCCCATCGATCAATACCGGTTCGAAAATAATGGGAATACTGCAGGAAGCTATGACCTTATCCAACAAACTACCGGAGCTGAAGAATACGTTTTTGCCGTGAAACATATCCGTTGCGTTCACGTACAGAGGGACGTTCAGTTCTTCGAAAGTTTTAGCTTTAAGTTTTTGATTCATAGCCTTTCGGAAATTGTCTATTTTAAACAGACCGGTTTTGGATCGGGCAAAGCTGGCAAATTTATAAAAAGAGGTGTTGTTGAAAAGTTCAATGATTTCGTGGGGAGTGCAGCCGTCGGCATACAAAGATCCGACGATGGCCCCGGCGCTGGTGCCCGAAATGATGTCGGGATAAATACCAAATTCTTCCAGGGCCTTAAGCGCACCGGCATGGGCAAAGCCTTTAGCCCCTCCGCCGCTCAGGGCCAGACCGATAGCATATGGTTTCGTTTGTGAGGATGTCATATACTTATAATTTGACGATGCAAAAGCCCGGTAAAATTAAGGCATTTTGTCTGATGCGGCAATTTTGTTTTTTGCTCAGTAAGCTTCGTTTTTCTCAGTAAGCTTCGTTTTTCTCAGTAAGCTTCGTTTTTTTCAGGAAGCATCGGGATTGTTTTTTAAACTTAATTGAATACGCCTGCGTTCCGGATCGAGGGCTAAAATTCTCACCTTAATGTGTTGATGCAGACTCACCACATCAGTTGCTTGATTAACAAAGCGATCGGCCATTTGAGAAAGATGGAGTAAACCGTTTTCCTTGATGCCTATATCCACAAAACAACCAAAGTTGGTGATGTTGGTTACTATGCCGGGTAAAACCATTCCTTCCTGCAGATCCTCGAATTTTCTGATATTGGGATCGAATTCAAAGATTTCGATTTTTGCCCGGGGATCGCGTCCCGGTTTATCGAGTTCTTGCATAATATCGTTTAGAGTGGGCCAACCGGTGTGTTCGTCCAGGTAGTTTTCCAGCGGAATTTTTTTGCGTAGGTCTGCGTTACGAATCAGGTCTTCGGTTGAACAGCCCAAATCGGCTGCCATTTTTTCGACCAGGGCGTAGCGTTCCGGGTGTACGGCCGTATTATCGAGGGGATGAACAGAGCCGGGTATGCGCAGGAAACCTGCCGCCTGTTCGAAGCTTTTGGGGCCAACGGAGGGAACCTTAAGCAGTTCGCTGCGCAGATTGAAAGCTCCGTTTTCGTCTCTGTATTCGACGATGCGGGCAGCCGACTGGCTATTCAGGCCCGATACGTAACTCAACAGGTGTTTGCTGGCCGTGTTCAGGTTTACGCCTACCGCATTGACGCAATGTACCACCGTCTGATCCAGGGCTTTTTTCAGCATTTGTTGATCGACGTCGTGCTGGTATTGGCCAACCCCTATGGCTTTGGGATCGATTTTGACCAGCTCGGCCAAGGGATCGCATAAACGCCGTCCTATGGATACTGCACCGCGCACGGTGACATCGTACTGGGGAAATTCTTCTCTGGCGATGGCCGAAGCCGAATACACCGAAGCTCCGTTTTCGCTTACCACATACACCTGAACTGCCCGGTCGAGCCGCAAAGCTTTGACAAAAGCCTCGGTTTCTCTCGATGCTGTGCCATTGCCGATGGCGATGGCTTCGATTTGATAGCTTTCTACCAGTTGGGCCATTTTTTTGGCTGCCAGCACTTTTTGCCGCTGATCCAAGTGAGGGAAGATGTTTTCGTTGTGCAGGAGTTTGCCTTGTGCATCGAGGCAAACCACCTTACAACCGCTTTTGTAGCCGGGGTCTATGGCCAGGACTCGCTTTTGTCCCAAGGGAGGAGCCAGCAGCAATTGTTTCAGGTTGGCGGCAAAAACCCGAATGGCTTCCCGGTCGGCTTTTTCTTTGCTCGAACTTAGGAATTCGTTCTCGATAGAAGGTTTTAGAAGGCGTTTGTAAGCATCTTTCACGGCTTCTGCAACCAGTGCGCCGGCGGGGTTGTTTGCGCGCACAAACATACGTTCCAGACTGTCGAGACAGGCTTCGTCGTCGGGTTTGAGGCTGATGCTGAGGAAACCTTCATTCCTGCCCCGAATCATGGCCAGAAAGCGATGAGAAGAGCAGGAACGCAGGGGTTCGCTGTAATCGAAATAATCCCGGTAGTTTTGTCCTTCACTTTCTTTGTCTTTGATCACTACAGAGCGGATTAGAGCGCTGCGTCTGAAGTGATTCCTGACCTGATGGCGGGCCCGGCTGTTTTCGTTCACCCACTCGGCTATGATGTCGGAAGCGCCGTCCAGAGCTTCCTGCACCTCGAGGCCCGAACCGGTAAAACGGGAGGCCAGTTGCCCGATGTCTTGCGGTCCTTGTCTCATCAATAGGGCGGCCAGGGGCTCCAGGCCTTTTTCCCTGGCTATCTGAGCCCGAGTACGGCGTTTGGGGCGATAGGGCAGGTAAAGGTCTTCCAGTTCGTTTTTCCGTGTACAGGACTCTATTTGTTGTTTCAGCTCAGGACTGAGTTTTCCTTGCTCCTCTATAGTTTGCAGGATGCTTTCTTTGCGTTTTTCCAGGCCTTTGAGTTCCTCGTACAGGTCGGCAATACTAGCCAATTGCGTTTCGTTCAGTCCCCCGGTGTTTTCTTTGCGATAACGGCTGATAAAGGGAATGCTGGCTCCTTCGTCCAGCAGATTCAGGCTGTTTCTGACAGCTTCTTTTCCCAGTTCGAGCTTCCCGGCTATATGTGTAACTATATCGAGCATAATCTATTCTTTCAACTGTTTTTTAACCAGAGCAACCACCCAAAAACAGGGCAGGGTTGCCAGCACGATCCAAACAAAAAACAGAGGATAACCCAGCCATTCCTGCAGGGCGCCGGCAAACATACCCGGAATCATCATGCCCAAGGCCATAAAGGCAGTGCAAATGGCGTAATGAGCGGTTTTGAAAGGCCCCTGGCTGAAATGCAACAAATACATGGTATAGGCTGTAAAACCATAGCCGTAGCCGAGTTGTTCCAGAGCAACCCCCAGATTGATTACAATGATTGATTCAGGGCGGACAAAAGCAAAGTAAACGTAGATCAGATTGGGCAGGCAGAGCATAAGCACCATGGGCCATAAACTGGCAGCCAGTCCTCTCCGGGAAATGACTATGCCGCCCACTATGCCGCCAATCACCAGGCTGGCAATGCCCAGGGTGCCGTAGGCAAAACCCACCTGGGCAGTGTTCAAGCCCAAGCCTCCGGCTTCGGCGCTGTCGAGCAAAAAGGGCGAGGCAATCTTGACCAATTGAGCCTCCGAAAAACGGTAGAGCAGCATAAAGGCGATGGCCGTCAGAATGTGTTTTTTCTGAAAGAAACTTTTAATGCTCTGCACCAATTCCTGAAGCAATTGCTTGTGACTTAAGTGTTTGCGTTCACTGTCGCTCTGCGGACGAGGCAGGACAACAGCATGATAGGTGCCAAGCAAGACGAAAAAGACGGCCATGACCAAAAAAACCGTCATCCAGGCGTAGGGTATTTGCTCCATGCCAAAGGGGTTACCGGTCTGTTGTTCGAGTTTGCCCGCCAGAATAATAATCAGCCCCTGACCGGTAATCATGGCCAGGCGATAAAAAGTATTGCGAATGCCTATAAAGAAAGCTTGTTGTTTGGTTTCCAGGGCATGCATATAAAAGCCGTCGGCTGCAATATCGTGAGTGGCCGAACTGAAAGCCGTCAGCCAGAAAAAAGCCATGCTGGCCTGAATCCAAAAGGGGGTGGGCAGACTGAAAGCCACACCTCCGAAAAAGGCTCCGATCAGCAGTTGCATCAGTACTATCCACCAACGTTTGCTTTTGATGATATCTACAAAAGGACTCCAAAGAAATTTAATGGTCCAGGGCAGGTAGAGCCAGGCAGTGTAAAAAGCGATGTCGGTATTGGACATGCCAAAGCGCTTGTAGAGTATTACCGAAATGGTCATCACAGCTACGTAAGGCAGGCCTTCGCCAAAATACAGACTGGGAACCCAGCTCCAGGGAGAGATTCTCTTTTCAGGAGTCATACAATTGCTTTATTTGCGTGTTAGGGTAGTAATGTTCAAGTATTTGTTCAAATTTGTAACCCTGTTCGGCCATAACGGCAGCTCCTATCTGACAGAGTCCTACGCCGTGTCCCCAGCCGGCTCCATGCAGTATGAATTGCCGGACTTTGCCTTGTTCGTCCAGTACTTTATCCACCACAAAAGCCGAGCTGTAGAGGTGGGTTTTGGATAAACAGCGTCGTATTTCGAGTTCTTTGCCGATGATCAGGCTACCTTTACTGCCCGTTACCTTAAGGCGGACTATTCGTCCGGAACCGCCTCTCTCGAGGGCTTCCAGGTCGCTTAGTAAACCAAGGTCCAATCCGGAACGCTGTTTAAATAAGTCGGAAAGCTCCCGGGCATCGTAGCTTACCGTCCAGCGAAAAAAGTCCCGGGTTTGAAAATCATAGTCTTTGAGCACCTGTTCCAATATGCCCTTGTCGTTGGTGTTGCAGAAAGAGGGGGGATTGCCCAGTATAAAACCCTCCGGATCGGCATAGCTGCTCCGGTCGGGGGCCGGTATCAGGTCGGGCTTTGATACCAGATAGGTTAGTCTGGTGTCGGCCCAGCAACTCTCGAAGCTTTCGGTCAGACCTCCGCAACATTTTGAGAAACGGGCGTCGCAAATATCCTCCCCCGAACAGAGAACCATACCTTGGGTAGAGCTGAGCGCGATTTTTACCTGTGGAGTATCGACTTCCAAAAGGCCTTGATAACGTTGGCAATGATCGTCGGCGCAAACATCGAATTGAGTATGTGCTTCGCGCTCGTACCAGCGAATACGTTCAGCCGGGCTGTCAGACCGGTTTTCCGGGGCAGCCGGGCTTTCTGGTTGGTTTTCCGGGGCAGTCGGGCTTTCTGGTTGGTTTTCCGGGGCAGCCGGGCCGGTTTGGGCCGTTTGAGTATTAGTGCCCAGTTGAGCCAACAACCAGCTTCGGGAGATGACGGCATGGGCTTTGAGAAATTCCGTGTGAGCCCGGGCGTTCATTTCGGAAGCGATAACGCTGTATAAATACCTCTCGAGGGCAATGCGGTTGATGGCCAGCAGGCGATGGTTTTCCGTCTTAATCAGCAAGGCGCCCTCGAAACATTGCTGCATTTCCTGCTCCCAATGAAACTCTATGCCTATGCGGACATTGTTAAGAATAAAGCGCCCGGAATCGGATTCCGGCTCAAAACCTAAGGATGCGAATAGTTTATTTTGAAATCGGATCATTCCGTCTTCGTAAGCGCAGGAATAGCTGCCCTGAGGTAGAGAGTAATACTCCATCCTGTAAGGATTATCTTTTTGATATCCAACAAGTTTATAAGAGGAAAGCAATACAAAATGGATCGAATTGCGGCCTAAAATACCTACTTCAATCAGCGGCTGGGAGTGTATGTCCTGAATTTTCATAATGCCCGGGGATTAAAGTGTTGATTCAGGTTTTTCCAGGCTTCTGAAATGTCGTTGTATGCCTGTTCGGGCAGACTGACTTCGGCGTAAATCCGGCTTATAAGTCCGGGGTTTATTTTGTCAAAATCTTCGGGCCTGATCAAAACAATCAGTCCACCCATTTCTACCGAAGCGGGGCTGACGATGATTTGTTGCTCGCCCCTTTCGAAATAACAAGCCGGTCGGTGTTTGCTCCGGGCAAATAAAACACAGGTCCAGAGCCCTTTCTCGTACCAGCTCAGCAGATTGACCGGCGGCTTTTGCTGAACTGCCGTTGCTTCCGGGTTTTTATTTACGTCAGTATGAAATTTTTCTGTCGACCCGATGTTACCCCCGTGAATTGTTTGAGGAATGTTATTTACAGCAGTACTTGTTTCGGTTTGTGTGTTTGGCAGGGAAGAAGCAAGAATACCCAACAATTCCTGCAGCAAAGCGCAAAGCTCTTTGGGATCCCGGCTCTTGAGCAGCCAGGCCGAACGCAGAAAATTTTCCAGGCAAAATACTTCGGTCTGCCCGCTGGTGAACAAGACCCGGCTGTATACATCATGCCAGGAGGCAAAATCCCTTTCCACAGGCAGACAGCCCCGGGGCACAGCCTGAAAATGCAGATGATCGGGCGCCGATGCCCCGGCTCCCGGAGCGTTGAAAAAAAACAGATAGGAGGGCATAAACTCCGTCAGTGCCAACATGGCGGGCAGCTCCCTGCTCAGGCTTTGTTCCCGGTGGTCAACCGCCGCGATGGTAAAATGCCGGTCGAAAGCCGGATAGGGATTCACCAGCAAGCGGTAGCCGTTTTCCCGGGCCTTGGTGCAGGTCGTTATCTGCTCATTTTCAAAAACCAGATTCAGCGAAATTTGCTCCGCCGGCAATTGAGGGGCACATAAAAAACAGGGCCTGGCTGCAATCCCCGTCCGGCTGGTGTCGGCAGTGGCCGAACGCTTACGTTGGGGAAGGCATTTCAGCTCGATATTCAGGCTCCGGTTCAGGCTGAAACTTTTGCTGCGCGCAGCCCGGACTGCCTTGTAATTATCGGCAGCCAGCGGCCAGAGCTTGAGTTGTTGTTCGAAGAATTTTTCTGTCATAAGGCTTGTCTGGCCATGATTTCCAGGCTTCGTATTTTGTCTTTATAAGCATTGTTGGCGTTCAGCGACTTCAAATCTAGTTGAGCGTCGGTATTTCCTTCCCAGCGACGGCAGAGGTATAATTCCTCGTAAATGCGGGCTACTTTCCATCGCCTTGAGATTCTGAGGCAGACGGCATAATCTTCTCCGTAGCTGGTGTCGGGCAGCAGATTGCTGCGTAATATGGGCGTGAAAAAGGCCCTTGGAGCTCCCAGGCCGTTGATGCGCAAGGCGTTGTTTCTGCCGTTTTCTTCCGTCCATTCCCTGTGATCAATGAGACCGGGCGGCAAAGTGTTCAATTCAAAGTCACATATGCGGTAACTGCCTACCACCATGGCGGCTTGTTCCCGGTAAAAGGCCTCAACTATGTGCTCCAGAGTGTGAGGGCCGCTGTAAATGTCGTCGCTGTCGAGTTGTACGGCAAAACGTCCGCAAAGGGGATGTTTCACGGCCAGATTCCAGCAGCCGCCAATGTTCAGCAGGTTGCTTTCGGGCTCGATCACTGTCAGGCGTTTATCGGCTGCCGCCAGATTTTTCAAAACCTCGCCGGTGCCGTCTGTGGAATGGTTATCTACCACTATCAGGTTGAAGTCGAAAGAACATTGCTGTTTCAAGGCCGATTGAACGGCATCGGCGATGGTACGTGCCCGGTTGCGGACAGGAATGATCACCGTGGCTTCGGTGGGGAAATCACCCTCGTTCAGTTCGACAGGTTCGGCTCCCGGAGCCAGCCAGGCTCCGATGCGCTTGAGGTGTGCCGTACATACAGCCTCCATTTCGAGCTGGTAGTCCCTGTTTTTGGGATCCACGTAGGCAAAGTGAGCCTTTTCGCTGTCTTCCACATCGCCGGTTTGGAGGCAATAAAGGTATTCCTCGAGGTGAACAATCGGAAAATGCTCCGAAAGCCTTAACCTCAGATCGTAAAAGCCGGCATAACGATAATTTTCGGAACAATCGGCGAGTGCCTTGACGGCTGCCTCGCGGCGTATCAGACAACAGGCGCCAAAATCAAAATCGTCGCGTACACTGCCCAACTGACAGGGGTTTAGCGGATGGGCTTGGTATTGTCCGTCCTTCATTTCCAGGTAGTTGGTATAAACCATGCCGGCGCGGCTGTCGCAGGCCACCTGCTGTAAACGAAACAAACCGTCCGGCTTAAAGCTCAATCCCTGATTTTGTTCAGCCAAGAGAACGTATTCGGTTTCGGCCGATTCAAACAGCTTTTTAAGGCTGTTGCTGTCGGTGGAATTCAGAGCAACAAATTCTGCCTGTTCTTTTTCGGGATACAGATGTATGTCGGCAAAAGTCATGCTAATACGTTTAATAATTTACCAAGTCGGTCAATTTCATAATAGGGCATAGGGGGCTTTTCGCATTGTTCGTGTTCCCAGATGGAGGCTGCGGGAACGTGAACAGCCTGTCCCCCGATGTTGAGCACCGGCAACACATCCGACTTAAGGGAATTGCCCACCATCATAAATTCGGCAGGTTCAATATCCAATCGGCGCAGCAAATCCCTGTAATTGTCTTCGTGTTTTTCGGACACGATTTCTATGTGGTGAAAGTAGGGCAAGAGCCCCGATTTACCGAGTTTGCGTTCCTGATCCAGAATATCGCCCTTGGTTACGATGATCAGACGGTAACGCGATTGAAGAACGGGTAATACGCTTTCCACATCAGGCAACAGCTCCACCGGATGAGTGAGGATGTCGCGTCCCAGGCCGAGAATACGTTCTATGATTTCAGGATCCAATTCAGACTGAGTGACATCCAGGGCTGTTTCTATAAGCGACAAGGTATAGGCCATGGCTCCGTAGCCGTAAGTGGGCATATTTTTCATTTCGACGGCGTAGAGTTTGGCGTGCAGACTGTCCGGATCTATGTAATGCCTCAGCAAAACGGCAAATTCTTGCTCGGCCTCCCTAAAATAGAGTCCGTTTTCCCATAAGGTGTCGTCGGCATCAAATCCTATAATCTTCAGTTTGCTCATTATTCGGAGAAATGAAAGTCGTCTGCGTCTTTCCAGGCAGGAAATTTTTGCCTGAAATCCCTGAGGGCATCTAAATCGAGTGTGTGTGTTTCAGCCTGCTCCCGGCCGTTTTTCATGGCCGAAAGCAAACTTGCTTTGTAATCGAGCAACAGGGAATCGCCCCCGTAAACTATGCCCCGGTCGTCTTCACCCACACAGTTGACACCACAGACGTAGGCGAGGTTTTCGATCGCTCTGGCCTGTAGCAGGGTGGTCCAGGCTTTTTGACGGGCCTGCGGCCAGTTGGCTGCCACCAGCAACAGATCGTATTCGTTGTGCCGGTTGCGACACCAAAGCGGGAAACGCAGATCGTAACAGATAATGAGCCGGATATTCCAATCCAGGTAATTGATATTAAGTTGTTTGTTGCCGGCTGTATAGCTTTTGTTTTCGTCGCCCATGGCGAACAAATGTTTCTTGTCGTAATAAAAACTTCGGCCGTCGGGAGTAAAAAAGAATCCCCTGTTGAAATAACGCTTCGTCTCTTCGTCTAAGGCCGAAAAACTGCCCGTTACAGCCAGTCCGTAATCGGCAGCGGCTTCACGCAGCTTGCCGATGCATTTTCCCCGGTTGGTTTCCGAAATTTCCGGAGCCGGAGCTCCAAAACCACTCAGGCACATTTCGGGCAGGACGGCCAAATCGCTTTTGCCTTTTAAAGCGGAGAGCAAACCGAGATACTTATTCAGATTGACCTCGGGTTTAGCCCAGGCAATGGCGGTTTGTAACAGACTGATTCGCATGCTTCAATCGATTAAAAATTGTTTGGGGTGTTTGGCCCTGACACCGCGATAAGCTTCTTTGACGGCCCGGATGTCGGCTTCTTCGTCACCGCTGGGATGAAATACCCGGAACAGAGTGACGCATTTGTTGCCGTAATCGAGCTTAACCAAGACGATGGGCACCTTGGCGCTCCTGGCGATGTGGTAAAAGCCCCTCTTCCATCTGGCGTTGGGCTTACGGGTGCCTTCCGGGGTAATGCCCAAACAAAAATGATCACGTTCGGAAAACAAGTCTATAATAGCTTCGGTCATACGTTGTCTTTTTCCCCTGTCTACGGGTATGCCTCCGATGGCTTTGAAAAAAAGGTTGAAGGGAAAGCGAAACCATTCTTTTTTTATCAGGAAATTTCCTTCTCTGCCCAAGGCATTGTAGGCCAGTTTCCCAACAACGAAATCCCAATTGCTGGTGTGGGGGGCAACTACCAACACACATTTATTGTAGTCCGGTGTAAGGGCAACGGCCTTCCATCCGGCACATTTGAACAAGAAGCGTGAGAAACGTTTTTTAAATGACATAGAGTCTGAGTGTTTAAGAACTGGTGTTTATTTTCTTCCTTGTTGTGTTTTGCGAATCCGGGTGGAGGACACATCCATCAGGGGAGCGTCGAGTAGACTCACTCTGGTCCATTCACCGGGCACCCGGTTGGGACTGCCCGGACGCGGATAAACGAGAATGTCGAAATTATCGAGCAAAAACCGGTAGTCTTTCCATTGTTCAAATACCTCCAGGTTGTCGCCTCCGATGATCAAGACAAAGTCGTTCCCGGGGTATTTTTTTTGTAGCGTTCGCAGGGTTTGCGCCATATAAGAAGGACGGGGCAGATTAAATTCTATGTCGGAAACTTTGAATTCCGGAAATTCGGTCAATGCCTTGCGAGCTTCTTGCAAGCGTTGTCCGGCCTCTTTGATTTCCTCTTCCTTTTTGAGTGGATTGTGCGGACTGACTACAAACCATAATTCATCGAGTCCGGCTTGTCTCAGGGCGTGTTCAGCCACAGAAATATGTCCGTAATGAATAGGGTCGAAGGTACCGCCAAAAATGCCGATTCTTTTCATAATACGTTCAATACCTGCTCTTTCATTTGTTCCAGTTCGTCTTTCATGCACACGACCAGGCGTTGCATTTCGGCGTGATTGGCTTTAGAGCCCAAGGTGTTGATTTCACGCCCCATTTCCTGTACGATAAAACCCAGTTTCTTGCCTTTACTCCCGGCATTGAGAGTGGTTTTGAAATATTCGCAGTGGTTGATCAGGCGGGATTTTTCTTCGCTTACGTCCAGTTTTTCGATGTAATAAATCAACTCTTGCTCAAAACGGTTACGATCGTAATCCTGGACGGCTACTTTCTTTAGGCCTTCTTCCAGGCGGGATTTTATTTTATCAACGCGTTCGGATTCGTAGGTCTCCAGTTCCCCGAGCAGAGACTCTATGGCTTGCAGTTTATTTTGGAAAAAGGCTTTCAGCATTTCACCTTCCTGTTTTCTGAAGTCATTCAATTGATCGATGGCCCGGTTGAGCAGTTCCATGATCTCAGTCCATTCCTCAGCTTCCATATCGGGATGTTCGCCTTTCAAAACATCGGGCAATTTGAGCAGAACCGGCCAGGGGTCGGAGGGAGGATTGATACCCAGAGCACCGGCCGTTTCGAGAATATCGCGATAATAAGTTTCCAAAAGACTGCGGTTAATGCTGCAGGGAGTATCGGTTTGCTCCGTTTCCACTTGTATCAGCAGATCGATTTTGCCCCGTTCCAGGCGTTTTTGAATTTCATTACGGATTTCGGTTTCCTTTTCTTTCAACAGAGAAGGGATGCGCATAGAAAGGTCGAATTGTTTGCTGTTGAGCGAACGCAACTCGATACTGATTTTTCTCTTACCGATATCAGCCTGAGCCTTACCGTAACCTGTCATGGATAATGTCATGGCTGTCGTTTTTTGACGTTTATTTTTTCGCTGTCGTCCTGGCGGATTTCGACTCGTCTGATCTTGCCGCTGATGGTTTTGGGCAATTCGTTTACAAATTCAATTACACGCGGATATTTGTAGGGAGCGGTCACCTGCTTCACATGTTCCTGTATCTCTTTAGCCAGGGCTTCTTTGTCGTGATCGCGGTATTCTTTGGCCAGAATGATGCTGGCTTTGACCACTTGCCCTCTGATTTCGTCGGGAATACCGGTAATGGCACATTCTACCACCGAAGGATGGGTCATAACGGCGCTTTCCACTTCGAACGGCCCGATACGGTAACCTGAGCTTTTGATAACGTCGTCCATGCGGCCTACAAACCAGTAGTAGCCGTCCTGGTCACGCCAGGCCACGTCGCCGGTGTGGTAAATATCGTCGTGGTACACTTCGCGTGTGCGCTGCGGATCTCGGTAATACTCCTTAAACAGGGCAACCGGCCTGAAACGATCGGTTTTAAGTACAATTTCGCCTTGTTCGCCTTCTTCGGCAGAACGGCCGTCGGCGGTAATCAAATCCATGTCGTAGGCCGGATTGGGTATACCCATGGAGCCGGGTTTGGGTTCCATCCAGGGGAAATTGGCAATGGTCAGGCTGGTTTCGGTCTGACCGAAGCCTTCCATCATCTTAATGCCGGTTTGCTTGTAGAATGTTTCATATACCGATGGGTTCAGAGGCTCTCCGGCGATGGTGCAATATTCCAGGGAGCTTAAATCGTATTTTGTAAGATCCTCCCGGATCAGGAAACGAAAGATGGTGGGAGGTGCACAAAGCGAGGTAATTTTGTGGCGTTCAATCATACTCAGAATAGCGGCTCCCGAAAATTTTTCGTGGTCGTAAACAAAAACGCAGGCGCCGCAAATCCATTGTCCGTAGAACTTGCCCCACACCGCTTTAGCCCAGCCGGTATCGGCAATGGTCAGGTGCAGACTGTCCGGATGCAAATTATGCCAATATTTGGCTGTGATAATGTGTCCCAGGGGATAAACGAAGTCGTGAGCAACCATTTTGGGCTGACCGCTGGTGCCCGAGGTAAAATACAAAAGTGAAATGTCGTCGTTGTTGTTGACAAAAGCCGGGCGGACAAAGGCAGGAGAGTTTTCCAGGCCTTCGCTAAAGGATTTCCATCCTTCGGGGCAGAGAGGGCCGACCGAAACAAGCTCTTTGAGCTCGGGAGACTCGGATTTAGCCTCCTGAACATGGCGCAGGCATTCCTCTTCGCCTACGGCCACAACCATTTTGATACTGGCAGCCTTATTGCGGTAAACCAAGTCTTTTGGGGTCAGCAAATGAGTGGCCGGCACAGCAATGGCACCGATTTTATGCAAGCCCAGTAAACAAAACCAAAACTCAATTCTTCGCTTAAGAATCAGCATGACTTTGTCGCCATGCCCAATGCCCATCTGTTGAAAAAAGGAGGCAGCCTGGTCGGAGCGAATCTTGATTTCGGCAAAAGTATAATCGTGATGCAAGCCCTGGTCGTTGGTCCAGCAAACAGCTCTTTTGTCGGGTTGCTCACGGGCCCAGACGTCAGCTACATCGTAGGCAAAATTGAAGGAATCGGGTACGTTTATATGGAAATTCCGGCGGAAATCGTCTAAGGAATCAAATTCAACTTTGGACAAAAATTTTTCTAACATATTTATAGAATGATGGCAAAGAAACGAACGGGACGATTATTCAGGGCTTTCATGGCATGAGGCTTGCCCGAATCGAAATAGATGCTGTCTCCTTCGTGCAGAATCAGCTCCTTGCCGTCGATGATTAATAGTAAATCGCCTTCGAGTACCATATTGAACTCCTGGCCATGGTGGCTGTTCAGATGCAATTGGGATTTATCCAACTCGTTGGGCTCGACCGTGACAATAAAAGGCTCGGCTTTAGCGTTTTTGAAACCCATGGCCAAGGCCTGGTATTTGTAGGCTTTTCGTCGCTCAACGGTCTTTCCTTTGTCTTTGCGGGTGAGAAAATAAGAGCTCATATAGGGTTCATCGCCCGTAATCAGAGCTGAGATCTCCACATTGAAAGCAGCTGCCATTTTACTTAATACACTCATGGGGATGTCGGCCTGGCCGCTTTCGTATTTTTCGTATTCCTCCAGGCTGAGTTCGCATGCCTGGGCAACCTGGCTGCTTGTCAGGTCGAGTGCATCGCGCAAACCCCGCATTCGTTCGGCAATTTGCCTGATTTGTTCATTCATAAGTCCGGATAAATTGATTATTACTTTTCAGAGCGTGTCTGAGCCGCAAATGTAAGGAATTTTTGCTACACCTGCATCGAATGCGTGAGCAAATGTTCAATCAAAATCTTGCTTCCTATGGCTATCAGAATGATTCCTCCTATCAGTTCAGCCTTTATCTTAAACCGGCAGCCGTATCGCAGAGCCAGCAAAATGCCCAGCCAGGATAAAGCAAAAGAAACCACGCCGATTATCAGCACGGTTTGCCACAAACTGATTTTTAACAGGGAAAACGATAAACCTACTGCTAAAGCATCGATGCTGGTGGCCACCGCCAGGCCGAGCACCACTTTAAGTTTATAGGGATTGATGGATTTGCATGCCGTTCGATTTTTTCTCTTGCACAAATCGGCATAGATCATTCGTCCCCCCAAAAACGTCAGTAAGACAAAAGCGATCCAGTGATCCAGATGGCAGATGTATTCCTGAAACTGCTTGCCCATAAGCCAGCCAATCAGGGGCATCAGGGCTTGAAAAAGACCGAAAAGGAAGGCAATGCTGAAGACCGGTGCAAAACGGAATTTATTCATTACCAAGCCACAGGCTATGGATACGGCAAAACAATCCATGGCCAGGCCCAGGGCTATCAAAAAGACTTCAATCGTTCCCATACGGAGAGTTTTCCAAACGGAATCTCAGCCGCCAGCGACCCTCGTTGTAGTCGTGGCTGATTATTTTGAACCGGCCTATTTGCGAGGTGTTTTCCACGTGATCTCCTATGCAGGCACAGGTGTCGTAATCACCCACCCGAACCAACCGGATGTTGGAAGAGGCATCTTCGGGCAATTTGCTCAAATCGGCCAGTTTTGAGGCTGCTTCGAGGCTGACTATTTCTATATGGACGGGAAGGTTCAAACCGATGATTTGGTTGACTCTGAGCTCTATTTCTGTCACTTCCTCGGGCGAGGGAGCCCTTGGAAGCAAGTAGTCGCATTTTGATTTTTTGCGCTCAATATGTGCATTCACCGAGCGGGGGCAGCCAAACATCCGCACCATAGTTTGGTTTAAAATATGTTCAGCCGTGTGCATGGGCGGATATTCTGCCTTGTTGTGCTTGTTGAGTGTGGTAATCATAGCCGGAAAAGTTCATCAATACAGGGTTTGAGCTCAGTAGGCGAATAAGCCAGTTTGTCGGCGGTTTGCTTCTCGAAAACGGAGGGAGGAGTGAAGCCCCAGCTTACGGCCACCATAGGAATGCCGACTTTTTGGGAAGCCAGCAGATCACGTATTTCGTCGCCCACGTAAACCATCTGTTCCTTTTTTAATTTTTCGAGTTTGATCAATTGATACAGGGCTAAATCTTTGCCAAAAAAATGTTTGCTTTGGTACACAAAATCGAATAAGCCCGACAGGCCCTTGATATCCAGAAAATGTTCTACGTTCTTTTTTGCGTTCGAGGTGAGTATTCCGCATTTGTAGCCTGCCTCTTTGAGTTGGGTCAAAGCTGCTTCTATATGGGGTACAGGTTCAAAATCTTCAATGTGTTTGCGCAATTCTTTCCGGATGCGGAATTGCAATAAAAATAATTTAAAGGAATTTACCTTGAAACGATCCATGAGCTCTTTGAGCTTGGTCGAAAATAACAAATGCCGGTCT
>Ga0255346_1002943_pt1 | contig 20717 bp, 14 predicted proteins | sample wastewater_treat_FD_194410 | JGI IMG/M metagenome (GOLD analysis project Ga0255346, IMG submission 194410) | Wastewater microbial communities from Lulu Island WWTP, Vancouver, Canada - plant22 | ecosystem: Engineered > WWTP > Wastewater > Unclassified | place: Canada: Vancouver, British Columbia... | reverse complement strand
GATGCATAAGCTTACCCGTGAAGAGTTTGAAAAAGAGTGGACCGGTATTTTATTACTGATAACAAAGGACGAATCATTTCAAGGTGGAAAACAGACGCAAAGTGTGATGCATCGTTTTATTGAGCTTCTGCTGCCTCATAAATCATTGATGTTTCAGGCGTTGTTTGGTGCAGTCATATTCAGTATACTGGGTCTCTCTACTTCGGTATATGTGGGCAAGATCACCGATTATGTACTGATTGATAAAAACTACAATCTGTTACACCTGATGGGGGTCATTATGATCTTCATCATATTGTTGCGCACCTTTATCGGTTCCATGAAAAGTATTCTGGCATTACGTACCGGCCAGCATATTGATGCGGTGCTGATTTTGGGATATTATAAACATCTTCTTACACTTCCACAGCAGTTTTTCGATACGATGCGCGTAGGAGAAATCATTTCCCGTATAGGTGATGCTGTTAAGATCAGAAATTTTATCAACAATGTCTCAATCGATCTTGCTGTGAATGTGATGATCCTTTTTGTTACCCTCTGTGTGATGTTTATTTATTCCTGGCAACTGGCACTGATCACGTTGGCATCGGCGCCGCTATTTCTAATCATTTATGCAGGATTTAACCGTCTAAACCGGAAATATCAGCGGCGGATAATGGAGTCCAATGCTGAATTAGAAAGCCAGCTGGTAGAGTCGATCAACGCTATCAGTACGATCAAACGGTTTGGAGTGGAGGATTTTGCAAATGTGAAAACCGAGAATCGCTTCGTACGCTTACTACGTAATACATTTCGCAGTATTTACGGGGCGATTATTGCACAGGGAGGCATTCAATTCGTTTCATCGGGTATTACCGTGGCGGTACTTTGGGTGGGCAGCACGCTTGTTATCAAACAACAAATCACACCGGGAACGTTAATGTTGTTTTATTCACTTGTGGGCTATATAATTACCCCTGTCGGATCACTTATTACGGCAAACCAGATCGTGCAGGATGCCTTGATTGCAGCTGACCGTCTGTTCCAGATTATGGATCTGGAACGCGAAGAACAGGAAGGTATACAAAAACAGAAGTTATGGCGTGAGCAAATCGGAGATATTACATTAGAACATGTCGCGTTTCGGTATGGATCCCGCAAGCAGGTGTTTACCGATTTGTCTCTGGTAATCCCGAAAGGAAAAACAACCGCTATTGTAGGCGAAAGTGGTTCGGGTAAGACTACTTTAATATCGTTGCAGCAGAATATTTATCCGATTCAGAGTGGAGGCATTAAAATCGGGAATTACGATACCAGACAAATTACCAATGAAAGTCTTCGGGAGCTTATAAGTACAGTGCCGCAACAAATTGAACTGTTCGCGGGTACCATCCTCGATAATATCGCTCTGGGGGATTTTCAGCCGGATGTGAAGCGTGTCTCCGGGATAACTGAACGATTAGGATTAAATGATTTTATCAATAATCTGCCGAATGGCTTCTCCACTTATATTGGCGAGCACGGGGCTTCACTTTCGGGTGGCGAAAAACAACGTATTGCCATTGCCCGTGCCTTGTATAAAGACCCGGAAGTATTGATCTTTGACGAAGCAACGTCGTCGCTCGACTCTATCTCCGAAAGATTCGTAAAAGACACCTTGAACGATCTGGCCGCAAAAGGGAAAACCATCATTGTAATTGCTCACAGGTTGAGTACGGTACGTGATGCCAATAATATTGTGGTGTTGGAAGAGGGCAGGCTTGCAGAACAAGGACCGCACGAAGTGCTGTTGCAAAACCATGGCGTCTATTCCAAATTGTGGAATGAGCAGTTTAATATTATCCGATGAATAGGACAAAATAGAGGCCGGTGAACTGCCAAGCGCAGGCAACCTATGTAAAATACGATCTGGTGTATAAATCAGTTGTATGTGACTATTGTCACATTAAGCGATATCGATTATTGCATTTTATAATAACAAAAGGGTATGACACTTTTTCAACAAATTGACCGGATGAAGTATATTCATGATCTTATCTATAATGAATCCACGGGTTCGCCGGATTCTTTTGCCCGTAAACTACGTTTGAACAAACGGCAACTCTTTAATATTCTGGATGGAATGAGAATAATGGGAGTAGATATTCGATACGATAGAACGCGGAAAACCTATTGTTATTGCGGCGATAAGTATCTGCACATTTCCTGCTCTTTAAAAAATATTTCGGATTCGGAAGCCCAAAATATTAAAGGCGGAGTAATTTTTAGGCAAAGTGCAATTTTATTTCACGCTACCCCGCGAATTTTACCTCTGTAATTTAGAGACATGCAAATAAGTTACAGAAACAATTTCGGTATTAACAATTTAAATGTATTTTTGTATGGAAAATTTAGAATTTATGGAGCTGAATGCTCAGGAATTGGAAGAAGTGAATGGAGGAATAGCACCTCTTATTATTGGAGGTTTAATTATTTTAGGATTGCTCCTCTCTACTGAAAAGGCATATTGATTATTGCCAAAATAATAGGAGGTTTTTCACAATAACCTCCTTTTTAGTCTTTTATTATAGCATTTCTATTGATGTTTTTTCAATTGAATAATATATTGAAACTTAAATGGATGATCTTTAAACGATCGTTTTGTGAAATTCCGGTTGTTTATATTATTCTCCTGACAGCGATCATTTTTGTTGTGATATACATGTTGTTGAAAATAGATGTGGCGGTAACATACAAATCTCTGTCAATTGCCGGCATCATACAATTAATCCTTTGTCAGCAGATCCGACAAGGTGTTGACAAACAAATGTTGTTAAAACAATATCCCTATTTGTTCAAATATTACCGATTGATCGATTATTTTTTCATTGCCTGCATTTTTTTGTTTGTGGATACAGCATTTTGGTTTGTGGCACTGGCTGTCTCCTTTTTATATACTTTGATTGGCGGCTGGTTTTCGGGCAATGTGCCGAAAATGCGCATAGTGCTACTTTCTCCTTTTTTTGTAAAAAGTAGTTACCTGTGGCATTCGAAGCATCGTTATCTTCTGCCTGTTATGTGGACGAGTATCGTGGTTTTGGTAATTATTGCGTGTGTGAAAGATAATTACAACTTGGGCATCGTTGCCATGGGCGGCGGGTCGTTTGTTGCTTTTCTGTTTACCATCATGCAGTACGAAAAGATCGATTTTTTGCGTATGTATGAGGATGCATCCCGCTTTATGTTACAGACATTCAGAGAGACAGTGGTCAATACGGCGATTTTCATTTTATTGCCAACACTATGCTTGTTGTCCTTCTTTCCGGAGGAGTGCCTCATAACGGTAATGGTGATAATGGCAGTTTTTCTGTTGAACATACACTTACTGTGGATTAAGTATCTGTTTTATCCGTCGGATGTGTTGGGCGGCGTTATGTTTGTGGCGGGCATTTTTTTACAGTGGGTTATGGTGGCATCGATTTACGGATTGATTGCACTACCTGTCTATTACTATATTTTGTATCGACAGTGTAAAAAAAATATTCATAGTATATTATCGAATTATGAAAGAAGTGATTATTGAGTCGCTGTTCAAATCATATGGACGAACACGGGTACTGGATAATATAAACTTGTCCTATTTTTCGGGAACGATTAACGGCATTATCGGTAGCAACGGCGCAGGTAAAAGCACATTTCTTCATTGCGTTGCCGGATTTATGCCATACTCTGGCAATATAATACGCAAAAACATCCGTACCATTGGATTGTTGACGGCAAACCCCTATATCTTTCCTCGCATTACCGGCCGCGAATTTATCGATTTTTGTTTATCCGCAAAACGATGTAACCTTGATGAGAGGGAATTACAAAGGCTCAATGAATTGTTCGAGCTGCCTCTTACCCGGTATGCAGACGAATATTCAACCGGGATGCTCAAGAAATTACATCTTCTTGCACTGCTATTGCAAAACAATGACCTGTTGTTGCTCGATGAACCCTTTAACGGACTGGATATCACGTCGTCAGCTATCCTTTCAGAATTACTGAACGAGTGGAAAAAAAGGGATGCTTTTATTCTTATTTCTTCTCATGATCTTAATCAATTGATCAAGATATCCGATACACTGACTGTTATAGAAAACAATACGGCTTACATGAAATCCGAATCATTGCCTGCTATCGGACAAGAAATACAAAAGGAAGCCCGTTCCAAAGTAAAAACAATTTTCAACACAGAGACCCATATTTAATTCACTTAATCGATAAAAGTGTTCAAAGAAAAAAAGTCAAGGACAATAATGAAATATAATCCAAATTGCAATTTTATTTATAGGTAAAGAGGTCATACAATTTGAAGAACAGAATATGACAAATAAAATACTTTTGGCATTTAGAAAAAGCAATTTGGCCGTTTCTATATTGTACCTATTTATATTGTTTTTAGTGTTTTATATCGTATGGACTCCTGTTTATTATTACTTCCTTGAAAAATATGACATCCTATTTTCTCCTACACCCAATGAAACAATAATGACCGCAGGGTTGGGTCAACAAATATTAGCGATTGTTATTTTAGCACCTCTTATAGAAACTCTGATCTTTCAAAAGTGGGTTTATCAGGCACTTTCTTTATTTGGTTGGCTAAAACGATATAAGATTTTGATTATTTTTTTGAGTGCAGTGATATTCGGGTCGATCCATTTCTATAGTTTGTCTTATGCGATTTATAACTTCTTTGCCGGTGCTTTGTTGATGTTGGCTTATATAATTAAAATCGATAAAAACCCCTACTGGACAGTGGTATTATTACATGGGTTAATGAATTTATTTTCAATTGTAATAGATCCTATTGAGAAAACTATTTTTAATGTCATGTAAGAGTCCACTTTAAAAAGTCGATGACTTTAATTTATTGTTTTTTTACTTCCTCGTTCAACAAAAACCGGAAAGGTAAAATCAACAAACTTATTTTTAATACCTGAATTTGCCACTTTTTAAAGTGGACTCATGATTGATTGATTTCTATGCCACTCGTTCAAGTTCGGAAACTTGCGCTATTAAGAAAGAAATGAAGAAGTGGTAAATGGAGAAATATCCTTAGCCCTTGCACCGGAATTGAAGGTTAGAGATTGACAACATGTGTTATTGGAGGAAAGTCTATTGCATGTGGGCTAATGAGACTTGTGAATGTTCAATGAATTATTTCTCACATCATCACAACATTAAAACCTCCGACTTATGGGTTGATTGAAAATTATCACGTATCTTTACGGCCTATTTCTCGAAACATTCAGAATGAATAAATCCGAACAATTCCCGATTATCGCCAAAACGATGGCCGAACTCGAAGACGTACTTGCAGAAGAACTCCTTTCGCTGGGTGCAGAAAATGTAGAAATCGGCACTCGCATGGTATCTTTCACCGGCGATAAGGCCCTCCTTTACAAAGCAAACATCCATTGCCGTACGGCGCTTCATATTCTCAAACCGATTTTTCAGTTCACGGCACGCGATGCCGATGAAGTTTATCAGTCTTTAAAATCGGTTGATTGGGATCAATATCTCACACTCGATCAAACTTTTTCGATCGATGCCGTCGTAAATTCGCATATTTTCACCCATTCCATGTTTGTCGCCTATCGTACCAAAGATGCCATTGCCGACTGGTTTACCGAAAAATATGGCAAACGTCCTTCAGTAAGTGTAACCAATCCCGATTTGGTATTTAATATTCACGTTTCGCACAACAAATGCACGTTGTCGCTCGATAGTTCGGGTGAATCTTTACACAAGCGCGGTTATCGTGTAGCGCAAACCGAAGCTCCACTCAACGAAGTGCTGGCTGCCGGTATGATTCTGAAATCGGGTTGGCGGGGCGAAAACACTTTTATCGATCCGATGTGCGGGTCCGGAACATTGCTCATCGAAGCTGCAATGATAGCACTGGGTATTCCTCCCGGAATTCATCGCCAACATTTTGCTTTCGAAAAATGGAGCGATTTCGACGAAGAGCTTTTCAGCGAGATTTATAACGACGACTCCGGTGCGCGCGATTTCCAATTTCGCATCATTGGTTCCGATATTTCGCCGAAAGCGATTGCCGTTGCCGAAAAAAACATAAAAAATGCCGGGTTGAAGAAATATATCGATCTTTCGGTGAAACCGATACAGCAATATAGCGAAGCGCCACAGCCTCCCGGAGTACTGATGACAAATCCTCCTTACGGTGAACGCATCAAGGTGGACGATATCGAAGCCCTATATGCCACCATTGGCGAGCGGCTGAAGCATGTGTTTGTGGGATATGACGCTTATATATTGAGCTATCGGAAAGAACTTTTCGATAAAATCGGATTAAAACCCACAAAGCGCTTTTTCCTTTTCAACGGGCAACTGGAATGCGAAATGCGCGAATTCGAAATATTCTCGGGCAAGCGCGAGGAGCATGATCGCGACGAACGTCCCGAAAATGCCATTCGTCGCGAACGTAGAGGACGGAAATCCGTCGATGTGCCACGGCGAAAACCTTATGAGGATTTCAAAGGAAAAGACTTTTCGTCCAATCGGGGTAAACGTTTCTCTGCTAAGAACGAGGATAGACCTTACAAAAGTGTGAATGGAGATAAAAATCGCGATCGCGGCGACAATCCGTCGTTTGAACGGAAACCTTTCAAACGTAGAGAGAGATTGTCGGAAGATGAGCAGGGGAAAAGCGAGTTTCGCCCTAAACGGGATTTTAAACCTGCGCGCAAGTTCAACGAAAAATCCTCATCGAACACACGATTTGAGAAAAAAGAAAGAAGAGGGACGAGCGAAAAGAAAACGTTCCGTTCCGACAGAAAATTCGGACCATCATCTCCCAAAAAGAACAAAGAGTGACCGTCCGGCCACTCTTTTGTCCTTTCATAATAGCGGATTCATTCATTTCACATGAATAGGTGTGCTTTGTTCGGAGATCCCGTTTTCGTTAAAAGCCTCGATCGTGAAATAGTATTGCTGATCGGTAGTAAGTGAGCGCATCATCAATTGGTTGTCGTCGTAAATCAGCCACGAGTTGTACAGTTTATCCGGCGCGATTCCCCATCGAATATTATACCCTTGTACATTTTCCTGAGCCTTCCACGTTAAAAAAGCATCACGCCGGTCGTCTTTTCTTTTCACTTTGAATCCGTTTACTTTATGCGGTTTTTCGCCATTGCCTGTCCCGAAAATGCGGATATCGGAAATCGCCAGATGCGGTGTCGGTGCTTCCATGTGTTTGTAACGAACATAACGCACCCGTTGCGGTAGGGTAAGTTCCTCATAATCGTTTGGAGCATCCCTGTAGCTGTTGCTTTTGTCGATCAAGGTTTGCCACGTTTTGCCGTCGAGCGAACCTTCCACCGTATATCGATGTCGCAATCCGTTGATACGACCGTATAGATCGGATTTGTAGTCGAAATAATTGATCTGAATGCTTCTTACCGTACAGGGATTTAACAAATCGATTTCCGCCCACTGCATATTGTCGTTGCTTTCGGCAAGCCAAAAGGTTTTGGCGTTTTCGTCCGTCAACTTTTGCGCTGTGTGATCTTCCACAGCAGAAGAGACTTTGACCGGTTTTTTATACGAAAGCAACATCCATCCGGAAAATTCACCCTTTTTCCCGGGTTCCGACGGAGCAAAATGTGGATAGTCGCCATAAGAAGCATCCGTCCACATCAGTCCGTCGCGATCGAAAAGGAGCGGGTACATGCAAAGACGTCTTTCCCAGTTGACATTGTAGGATAAAGCCATCGACGCAAAGTGCCAATAGGTGTTTTGCGGTCCAAGCACCGTGCTTCCATGTCCCGCCCCATTCATAAAACCTCCCGGTTTAAAACTGATCGGATTATTCTGGGCATACGTATAAGGCCCCATCGGGTGATCGGCTACGTACACCCCGTCCCCATAGACATTGAATTCCGTTCCCGGCGCGGCGTATTGCATGTAATATTTGCCGTTGTGTTTGGTGAGCCACGGACCTTCGATATAGCCCGGTATGGTATCGCCGTTGTTTTCTCCGAAACGTTCCCAACCATGCAGTTCCATATTCTTATTGAACAAAGAATCCGGTTTGCCCATGGGCAAAAATCGATGATTTTTGTCCAATCGCATTCCGCGAATAGGATAGAGGTTGGACGATCCCCAAAACATGTAAGCAGAACCATCGTCGTCGATAAACAAATCGGGATCCTGCAAATTATGCAGAATCGCAGGAACCGCTTTCCAATCGCCTTTTTTCGGATTGTCGGTGTAGAGAATGCTCATCGATCCCGAAGGATCTCCGGTTACGTAAAGCACCGAATCTTTATAATTGTGAGCCGCAGGAGCATTGCTTCCCTGAAAATACCATTTCTCGGGTTCGATAAAATTCCAGTTCTGCAAATCGTACGAATGCCAATACCCCATCGATCGGGTTACGAACATATAATACTCGCCTCGAAATTCCACCACTGCCGGATCGGCTCCCGATCGGTAAGAAATATCCCGATCGGAATTGTAGATCATGTAGGTATAATCCACATCGAGCGGATTGCAATACGTGGTCGATCGGGTTTGTTGTGCCCGAAGTCCGATATCGAGAATGCCGACAATTGAAGCGATAATCAATGCAAAGACAATTTTGTTTTTCTTCATTTTAGTCCATATTATTCTGTAACCGAAAATGAAAGTTCGTTGGAATTGTCGGCCGAATGTTGGGCAACCCACAATTTAAATTCGCCGGGTTCGGTTTTCTTTTTCATATCGATACCATAAAAAGCCAAATCTTCCGACGAAAGCTCAAATGCAATCGGTTTGCTTTCACCGGCTTTCAATACCACTTTCCGGAATCCTTTCAATTCTTTCACAGGTCGCGTTACGCTCCCTACCAAATCGCGAACATAGAGTTGCACGACCATTTCTCCATCAATCGAACCGGTATTTTCGACAGTTGCCGAAACCGTGATTTTATCGTTTTTCGACTTCAGCGTCGATTTATCGATTTTGGCATTACCGATAGCATAAGTTGTGTAACTCAATCCATATCCGAAAGGATAAAGCGGAGTGATAGCCACATCCAGATAGCGCGATTTGTAATCGACATCGGGATGAGCCGGGTCTACAGGACGACCGGTATTCTTGTGATTATAGTAAATGGGAATTTGCCCGACATTGCGTGGGAAAGACATCACCAGACGTCCCGACGGATTGTATTCACCTGAGATTACGTCGGCAATTCCGTGCCCGCCTTCTCTTCCGGGAAACCAGGCTTGGAGGATAGCGTCAAATTGTGAGTCTTCCCACGACAAATCGAGCGGGCGCCCGCTCAACACGATCAGAGCAATGGGTTTTCCCGTTTCTTTTAATGCTTTCAATAGTTGTCGTTGTGCTTCGGGCAACCGAATATCGCTACGACAGGCTGCTTCGCCCGACCAGTTGAAATCTTCGCCTACAGCCACCAGCACTACATCGGAAAGGCGTGCGGCAGAAACGGCTTGTGCAATGCTTGCGGGACTCGCTTCGGTGATTGTGCAACCCTGAGCGTAATTTAATTTCACATTTGTGCCTTTGTAGGCTTCGGTCATCCCTTTGAGAATCGAAACGCTTTTATTCCGATCTCCCAATCCAGCCCATTCGCCATTCAGATTGACGGAATCATTCATAAGCGGTCCGACGAGAGCGATGCGGGCAGCCCGATCTTTTTTTATCGGAAGAAGATCGTTGTCGTTTTTGAGTAAAACTAACGATGAGGCTACAGCCTTTCGTGCCGTTTCGATAAATTCGGGTTTTTCGGTGTTTGCTTTTGCCCGGTTTTCATCCAGATATCGGTAGGGATCGTCGAAGAGACCCAGCAAAAATTTCATTTCGAGAATACTGCGCGTGGCATTATCGATGGTTTTTTCCGATACTTTGCCTTCTTTGACAAGCTCGGAGAGATATTTGATATATGTAGCGCCGGTCATATCCATATCCACTCCGGCATTCACTGCAAGTTCGGCAGCCTGCTTTTCGTCTTTTGCCACGCCGTGTGGAACCAGCTCGTTGATGCCGGTATAATCGCTAACCACGAAACCCCGGAATCCCCACTCTTGGCGAAGGATGTCGGTCAATAGCCAACGACTGGCTGTGGCCGGAACGCCGTTGACTTCGTTGAACGAAGCCATGAAAGTGCCCACACCGGCCTCCAATGCTGCCTGATAAGGCGGCAAATATACATTGCGAAGCGTATGTTCCGAAAGTTCGGCCGTATTATAGTCTCTACCCGATTCGGCAGCGCCATAGGCTGCAAAATGCTTTCCACACGCCAAAAGCGTAGCAACATCCGACAACGATTGCCATCCTCCTTCACCTTGAAAACCTTTTACACGAGCTTCGGCTATACGGCTTCCCAAATACGGATCTTCGCCTGCTCCTTCCATCACACGTCCCCAGCGGGCATCACGCGAAATGTCAACCATGGGGGCAAACGTCCAGTTGATGCCGTCCGAAGCGGCTTCGACGGCTGCTATTCGTGCCGTCTGTTCCATCATCGCCAAATCCCACGAACAGGCTTCGCCCAGCGGAATCGGAAATATCGTTTTATAACCGTGAATCACATCTTGTCCGAAGAGAATCGGGATTCCCAAACGAGTGGAATCTACAGCTATCTGCTGCAGCTTACGAATGCCTTCCACTGAGGTTGCGTTGAAAATACTTCCAATCAAACCTTTGTACAGATAGGGTTTGAAGTCGTCAGACATGACCGGTCCCGTGATTGACCAGTTGACTGAGAACTGTGTCATTTGACCGATTTTCTCTTCAAGCGTCATCAGTTTTAAAACGGAATCAACTCGTTGCTCGATTCGCTTATCACCGCTGAAACTTTTCCATTTCCCGGGATTCGTACCCATATTCTTTTCAGAGTTGCAACTCGCAACAATCATTAGGCTGAAAATTAAAACAATCGTACTTTTTAAATTTTTCATTGCCAAATCTTATTAGGATGGATTGTATGTAAATCCAAGTTTTTTTAATCCTTGTTGAATTTCGGGTGCACCCATGAATAGTTTCCACAGCAATCCTGTGCGATAATTTTCGATCATCGGGGCAATCGTGAGTTGATCGATAGCCAGATAGCGTTGTGGATACCAACGATCTTGAAGACTGAAAGCATCGTAAAAACCGTATTTCCCCCAAATTCGATCGCCCAGCACGAAATAAAAATGGTGAAGCGCTCTCATCGATTCATCCGGTGTGTAAGGAAAACTCGACAACGCCGCCGTAGGCGTAATAACTCCCAGATCGTTTTTCATCGGAGCATGAGCTGCATATCCGTTCACTGAATAACTTGCGGTCAGTCCCCAGCACGATTCGCCGTAGCCTTTGTATCCTTTCGGATTTTCGACACAATATCGGTAATTGATCAGCGTTTGGTTGCGGTTGAGTTGCCAATAATCGGCATATTGGTCTTTTAACCCTTTCGGATTCAACCCGATGTATGAGTAATGAGCCCAAAAAAGCGGACCGCCGTACTCCTCGGCACCGTTGTGTTTTAAAATCAGCGGCAAACCATAGGCGATTTTATCGCTTACGATATTACCTTTGCGCGCCCATCCGTTGTGGTAAGCCGAAGCAGGAATGGTGTGTGTGGACGACGATGCAGCCAATATATAAGCCATCAGACACTCGTTGTATCCTTCGAGCGGAAAATTCATTTCCCACTGATATTCGGGACTCCAGTGCCAATACAGGATGTCCTTGCCATTGAGATACCAGTCCCACTCCATGTCGCGCCAAAGCGTATCGATTTTCGCGGCAAGCATTTTTTCGGACTCATTTCCATTCTTGAAATACTCGCGAGCACACAGCAGTCCCTCCATTAAAAAGGCACTTTCCACCAAATCGCCTCCGTTGTCCTTTTGCCCGAAAGGCTTCACTTTTCCTGTAGGCCCATACATCCAATGCGGCCACATGCCGTGAAAACGATCGGCTTTTCCCAAATAATCAACGATTTTGTTAAGTCGCGCTACACCTTCCGACCGAGGAATAAATTCGCGATCGATACCTACAATGAGGCCGGCTATTCCGAATCCGCTTCCGCCGGTAGTTACCACATCGGCATCGTTCTGCGGATAATCGCCGTCGATATGGATACGTTCGGGAGCAAGCCCTGATGTAGGTTCCGCTCCCTCCCACATATAATTGAGATGGGTTTGCTGGATGAAATCGAGAAATTCGTCGTCGGAAGCGAAATCGGTCGGACGATCAGCTACTTGTGAAGATGTTTTTCCTTTTGAATTATTTTCGTTACATGACGATAAAGAGACAACGCAAACAATCAGTAAAACAAAAATGGAGTTCGAATATTCGAGATGATTTTTTTTCATTGTTATTAATGTTCGATGTTATTAATTTTCCTTATTCCCCGTTGTACGTCGGGATGACTCATGAACAAGTCCCATACAAAACCGCTGCGATAATTCTCGATCATCACGGTAACGGGAGCCTGATTCAATCCCATGAAAATTGTAGAACACCAGTTTTCGGTCAAATTAAAGGCATCCCTAAATCCATATTCACCCCATAAAAAATGGCCATAATGATCGTAATAGTTTCTCAAAGCCTCCATTGATTGCGAAGGGGTATACGGAAAAGAAGCCAAAGCTCCGGTTGGTGCGATGGTTCCGTTATCCCTTGAAATGACCGGTTCATTGGCATGATACCCCCATGCAAAATCGCTTGCCGTAATTCCCCAACAGTTTTCTTCGTAGCCAACATATTTCCCGGGATTTTCCACACAGTACCGATAGTTGATTTGGGCAATGGTTTTGTTGTTTTCGAAATAATTGGTGTATTTATCGGTAAAATCGTGGGGATTCAATCCCAAATAAGAATAATGTATAAAAAAAAGCGGGCCGCCATTGGACACGCCTACTTTTAGAGGCAATCCGTAGTAGATATTTCCATTGGTGTACATCGAACCTGCATCTGTTCCACCCCAACCTCTCCGATAGTCTTGTGCTCGCTGACTTTGGCTTGCCCAGCCTGAATAATACATGTCCGGTTCAACGGAATGAGTTGGCGACATGATGGCAAGCAAATATGTGATCATTGTTTCGTTCCAGCCGATGAGGGGATGATTGATAATCCAGCCCTGATCGGGTGACCAGTGCCAGTAAAGAAAAGGACTGTCTTTGGTTTGTTTATACCAACTCCATTCAATGTTTCGCCAAAACGTGTCGATTCTTTCCCTGATAGTTTTTTCTTCAGTCGTATTTCTGTCAAAAAATTGATGTGCGGCCAGCAAACCTTGCGTTAAAAAAGCTGTTTCCACCAAATCTCCTCCGTTATCTTTCTGTCCGAAATAAGGAATAGTTTTGGCAGTTGTCCCGTCCATAAAATGGGAAACTGCGCCGTGATACTTATCCGTTTTTTGCAGAAAATCAGTAATTTTCAGAAATCGATCGATGCCTTCTTCCCGCGAAATAAATCCTCTCTCCATTGCAACAAGCATGGCCATAACCCCAAACCCTGATGCTCCGGTTGCAATCATATCCGATCGTCCGGGAATATTTTCACGCGCCAAGCCACTATTTGGCTCAGCCCCATCCCAATAATACCGAAAATGAGCTTCTTCCACCATGTTCAGAAATTCATCATCGGTCAATGGTTTCGTTTCGGCAGTTAAAATGTTGGACAGTGAAGTTTCGTGCAAAGAATAATCGACGGAAGAAATGCGGTAATAAGCCTTTTTCCCGATTTCACCCAAAAAATCGGTGTAACGGTTCATTCGAGGACGTTGAATGGCGATGGGTGTAAAAGTCTCCCCATCGAAAGAACGATAAATGCGAATATATTTTATGTTTTCAATATTTTCTGCTTTCCACCATAAGTCGATATGCTTTTCAAAAGCCTCGATTCCCTTTAAATCGGGTATTTTTAAAGGAAGGGAGTTCCTGGTTGTTTCAGGCAATAATTCAATATCGTCAAAAAATAGTGTATGATTTTGATTGTCAGCCTCATTCTGTTCGAAAACAACTGCTTCCAAGTGATTGATGTTTTCATTATCTATGTTTTCCAATCCTAAATCTTTCAAAGGAATCAACACCTGATACCATCCGTTATTTCCTTGGCTAAAAAAATAGTTTTTCAATGGAAGAAATCGAGTAAACGATTGGTCGTGCAATCGAATCCCCACTTTTGGCATAATTTCCGGAGAAATATTGTCTGGATTTTTCATTTGAAAGGAAAGAAAAGCGACATTTTTGAAAAAATCATTGCCTCGAACGGGACGATATTGAACCTCTGCCGACCAATTTCCATTTTTGGAAGAAGTAAATTGCAATTCGAGTGAATTACCGGCCGAATAAAATTCGTTCGAATTCACGAGTAGCTTGTTTTGAGCATTTTTTATCCACGAAGGCGATTGATAGGTCACTTGCGAATAGTAGTAACGACCCGTCATATTGCTATTATCAAAGAAAATATAGTCATACAAAGGCTCTACCGCCAGGATTTGAATTGAAATCAGGAAAAATAAGAACAGTGTTCCTTCCATTTTTTTCGAAAATTGTATTTTTCTCATCTTCAAAAATGATTTATTCTTTTTCGAGCTATCGAAGCATTCTATTTTCAATTAAATTTAAAAACTAAATTCCAGCTTTTTCAATCCTCGCTGTACATCTTCACTTTGCATGAATAAGTTCCAGAGCAGTTGCGACCGGTAATTTTCAATCATTATGATGATTGGACCCTCATCAATTGCAAGATAGGAATTTGAAAACCATTTTTTGTTCAGGTTGAAAGAATCCATAAATCCGTAATCGCTCCAGATTTTATCGCCGAGCACATAATAGAAATAACGCAAAGCACGCATGCTTTCATCCGGTGTGTATGGCATCGACGACAGTGCCGCTGTCGGAGCTATCGTTCCGTTGTCGTTGTTCGGCGAAGATGCGCGATATCCTGTAGGCGAATCGCTTGCGGTTAATCCCCAGCAATCGGGACCATAACCAAAATTCCCTAACGGATTTGCAACACAATAGAGATAATTAATTTTGGAATGAGCGGTGTTTTGTGTCCAATAGTTTGCGTAAGCGTCAGACAGATTTCGCGGATCAAGTCCCAGAAATGAGTAATGAGCAAAGAAAAGAGGGCCTCCTTGATCTTCCCCAAGTGGAAGTTGAACATCGTAAAACATTTTTCCGTTTCGAATATCGCCATTCCGAGCCCAACCGTTGTCGTAAGCTGATTTTTCGATGGGATAAGTTGGAGAAGAAGCAGCCAAAATATAGACAATCAATGATTCATTCCATCCGGTAATGGGCATGTTTATGGCCCATTCATAATTGGGAGACCAATGCCAATACAATTTTTGTTGTTCGTTTTGCTGGAACCATGTCCATTCTACGTCTTCCCATATTTTTTGAATGGTATCGCAGAGATTTTTCTCTTCCCGATCCCCGTTGCTAAAATACTGTTGAGCCGTTAACAATCCCTGCATCATGAAAGCTGTTTCAACCAAATCGGCTCCGTTATCTCTATCGCTGAAAGGCTGCACTTTTCCGGTTGTTCCATTCAGCCAATGAGGAAACGCTCCGTGAAAACGATCGGCTTTTGTATTCAGAAAATTTACAATGGTCGATATTCTGTCAAATCCCTGTCGGCGGGTGATAAAGCCTCTTTCAATGGCTACAAGCATTGCCATCACTCCAAATCCTGAGCCTCCGATTGTTACGGTTTCTCCCGAGCCGGTTCGTTCTCTTGCCAACCCTGAAACAGGATGACTGTAATCCCAAAAGTAACGGAAAGTTTGTTTCTGAACCAATGTCAACAGACTGTCGTTGGATATAATGGGAAATTTAGGTGTATTGTCCAACTCGGTGATAAATGAAAATTGATAATCTTTTATCAAATTAACCCCTAAGTTTCTTCCGGATGAAATCGAAAGAGTGTAAGTAGAGTAATCATCGAGCCGTTTTCCTATTTTAATGGATAAAACTCTTTTTGAATCTTCATTTAAAACAAGGTATGATGTGTCAATGCCATTATCTATCCGAATCTTATCTTTTCTTATTTTTTTTGTATCAATGTCAGTTGCAAAATGAAGATGAAATATCACTGAATCAGTCGGAAGTCCATATTTTATTTGCCCATTGGCAATTGGAATTTCATTTATGTAAGCCGATTCTATTTGGGTATTAATGATTGGTTCAGTCGAATTGGGACCATTTTCATCTTTGCTGCAGCTGAAAATAGTCAACAAAGCAAATAGAAAAACTATATTATGTTCAAAGGCAATTTTAGGCACTTGATGAAAATTGTACTTTTGTGTTTCGCTTGCAAAAGGATAATCATACTCGCTCCGCTTTCAAAAAGGAGGTATTATCGATCTGGAAAATAATTACAGAAAAGGGTATTTTCTACCCTTTTCTGTAATTGAAATCTATTTTCGGGCAGAATACAATTCCGCTATTTCCGCAGGCGTAAGAGCTGTGGCATACATTCTGAATTGATCCAAACCGCCTTTCCAGGTAGAAGCCAACCAATTGTCGCTGACATCACTTGCATTTCCTTGAGGGCCACATCCGATTCGAACAGAATTAATTTTATCATTTGCCAGTCCTAATGCACCATGACCAGGCCAAGTTTTCGTTCCTATAACTTTGTTATCCAGATAAAATGTTAAGCCCGAAGTGGTTTCATCATATACAAAAACGCAATGATGCCATTGATTATCCAGCAATCCTGGAATTGAATTTGGGCCTTCCCATGTCAGCCATCTATCTGCTGTTGAAGCTCCGCTGCTATTGACGCCAGATGCTATTACAAACTTAACGGCACATGCGGTATTATTGCCTTCAAACAATAAGAAAAAGTTACTGCTTGACCAATGATAAGATTCGGGAGAGACAAAGCTGAATGGATATTCAGGTCCGTTTGTCAAAGCGTTGTTTTTTGTTTGGCCATCATGCTTTTCCCAAAACGAGATTGTAAAACTGTTGGCGTAAACTGCAAAATCGTTTGGTTTTGCGTAGGTAACAAATTTACCTACGCCACCTTCAATGGCCTTGCCCGAAACTCCATCGATAGGTGTGGTTGTGTTCATTGTTGCAAAGTTTGCGCGAATGCTGTCAACTGCATTCTTTAATACATCATCGCTAGTGCCATCAAAAGCAACATAAAATTTTAGTGGGCCTCCCGCCGGATTTGCATCTTGTGGATAATCTCCAAGAACGGGATGATCCATACTCTGACATGCTATAAAAAAAGATGATATCAGAAGCAGAACTATAAATTTAGATATTTTTTTCATATCGTTTTGTTTTTCGAAGTTACTATAAATTAAATCCAATCGGGATTCTGAGTCAATATTCCTTGAGCCTTATCGATGATCGATTGTGGGATAGGATAGTATCTACATTTCTCGGTATAACCATTTGCCCCCAACACTGTTGGTGCGTCTCCCCAACGAACCAAGTCGAAGAACCTTTCATGTTCCATTCCGAATTCTGCTCTTCTTTCCCTTTTAATGGCTTCTCTCAATAAAGCTTTGTCAGTTGTGGTAATTTCGGGAAGTGCATTTGCTGTGCCTCTTGCTCTTGATCTGATTATTTCGAGATTTGTCAATGCAATATTCGAATTGGCATCCGGGTCGTTCGTAGTTCGAAGTTCATTAGCTGCCTCCGCAGCCATCAAAAGTACATCAGCATAACGTAAAATACGAATATTCAACCAGTTGGCGTATCTTATTCCCGTAGCTGCCCTTCGAGCGGGATTCGAATAAACTTTTCGATTCCAATAAGGCTGAATGGTTCCTAAAGTAGCAGGTACCGTAAGTCCATAACCGTCAGAATCTCCTGAATAAAGAATTGTCGTTGTTTTACGTGGATCGCCTGATTCATAGGAATCAACTAATGCTTGACTCGGCACATTCCAGCCCCATCCTAAATCCCAATCGCCACTTCCACGTACTCCTTGCGAACCGCAATAATTATTCGTATAAACAACACTTCCGTTAGCGTTTACATAATTTTGAACTTCCAGAATCGATTCGCTCGAATTCTCTCCTTCTTCAGTAAAAAATTTATCGTAGGAAGATAATAATTCGTATTGACCCGAATTTATTACAATATTGCACAACGTTAAGGCTCCTGCCCAATCTTTTCGGTAAAGTTTAGTCTTAGCCCATAAAGTATTCGCTGCACCACTCGTTGCTCTTCCGGTATAAGTATCATTCCATGACATCGGCAAATTGGCTGCGGCGAATTGCAAATCTTCGTCGATTAATGCATAAATATCATCTACAGGCGATTTTTGAATATTTGCGTCCCCGATATTATAAATTTTGAAATCAATCAGAGGAACTTCCCCATAAGTTCTCACAAGATCGAAATAAGAGTAAGCTCTGAAAAATCTGGCCTCTGCTTCATTGATCAAATCACCGGGAGCGGATAATTGTAATGAGTCTATTTCATGCAATATGTCATTGCAGTCGTAAATCAATTTATAATGGTCATTCCAATAACCCAAATTTAACCATCCATCCGATTTGTCGTATTTGAAATAGTCAGCTATTTGCTCGTATGGCGCACCATCTGTAGGGGTACTGCCTTTAATGGCGTCGTCACTGCGCATTACGTGCATGAAAACCATCGGAAGGCCGGTAACACCTTCCAGTCGAAAATCACCATACAGACCGAACACTTTTCCTTCAACACCTCCAACGTTTAAATCGCCTTCGGTCGCAGTACCAAGTGGCTTGCGATCTAAAAAATCTGAGCAACTTGCGAAAATTGCGATTGTTGCCAGCAAGCTTAATATTAAATATTTATTTTTTTTCATAACTATTCTAAAATTAATTTAGTTATAATGTGATGTTAATTCCGAAAGAAGTAATGGCCGGTACCGGATACCCTCCATTGTCAATTCCAAAAGAAATTGCTGATCCTCCGGCTTCGGGAGTAAACCCTGAGTTGTTTTTCCAAGTAAACAGGTTTTGCCCACTTAAGTAGAGCCTCAACGAGCTGATTCCCGTGTTTGAAAGAATTTTCTTGGGAATATTATAACCCAATTGGACGTTGCGAAGTCTGAAATAGCTCCCGTCTTCGATCATATACGTGGAAGGTAGATTGTTAATGGCATCATTTCCTACACGTGGTTCCCAATTCGAAGATCCGGCTGTTGTCCATCTTTTCAATCGATCTTTTCGATAATTAAATACCGAATAAGTGGATCCGTTTCCCCATGCACGCCAAATTTCATTCCCATAAACACCTTGAAAATCGACAGATAGATCAAAATCTTTGTAATTCAATGTTGCAGAAAATCCATACGTGAAATCTGGCGTAGGATTTCCGATCATGGTACGGTCGTCAGAAGTGATTTTTCCGTCAGGTACGCCGTCAGGACCCGAAATATCTTTGAACTTCAAATCGCCCGGGCCGTAATCACCTAAAGTATTTACCGGACTTGCTAATTTATCGGCATAGGATTGAACGATTCCATCAACTACATAACCGTAGAAATAAGCTATCGGAAGCCCTGCTTCTGTTAGTGAGTTCCCCGAATAATACTTATACCCATCTTTCCATACACTTAATACTTTGCTTTTCATCGTGGTCAAGTTTCCCGAGATTGAATAACTAAGATCTTCATTCACATTTTGATTCCAAGAAGATAGAAATTCGAATCCGGAACTTTTAACCGAACCGGCATTCATGTAAAAATCATTAGCTCCGTCATTGACCATAGTCAGCAGATCTTTTGTCCGTTTATCGTAATAATTTGCTTCAAAATGTAGTCTGTTATTCAATACATCCATTTCAAATCCGCCTTCGTATGCATCAACGGTTTCCCATTTCAAATTAGGATTGTTTTTGTAGGCAAGAACGTAAGCAGGCACCAAATTATTCCCGAACACGGCAGTTGATCCTTCTTTGTAGTTTGGATAATATGGATAGTGCACTGCCGTATATTGATTACCCAACTGTCCGACTGAAGCTTTTATCTTTAAATTGTTGATAAAATCCTGATCTTTCATAAACCCTTCCTCAGAAACGTACCAAGCACCTCCCAATGCCCAGAAATTTTGATAACGGTTGCTCGGAGAGATTTCTGAAGAACCGTCACGACGAAATGATGCATTCAGGTTGTATTTCCCCTTGTAATTATAGAGTGCTCTGAAAAGAGTTGACATCGTAGAACGTTCCCATTGACTCGAACTGTTGGTCTGTGATTCAGGGTCTCCGTAGGGATAAACATTCAGATACCACCATCTTTTATCATTGGGAATAGGATCTCCTCCGGCATATTGCGAAATACCTCCACTAATTTGGCTGTAATTTTCGTAATAAGTCGTAAATCCTGCTAAAAGGGTCAACCCGTGATCTCCAAATTGATTTTTATAAGTTAATAAATAATCTTGTTGATATTTGGCATATTCATTTTTGTATTGTGAAACGGACGATTTGGAATTCCAATTGACAACTTGATTAGATTCTGCATTATAAACTTTAAGCAGAGGCGTGTAATTTGTTCCATTATTGAATCCAAGATCGGCAAAGTAGCTCATCTTGAATGTGAAATTTTTGAGGAATGAGTATTCTAAGAAGGCATTTCCCAAAATGCGATTTTCCTCGGCAAGACTTGAGTCCGCTCTGAAAACCTCATTTTTTCAAATTGTTGAAAAGTGCAGGTTCACCGGACAAAAGTGATTACTTTTATTAAATGAGAATATATTTACAATAATATACAGATTGAGACATAAATTAGCT
>Ga0255346_1002935_pt1 | contig 20746 bp, 19 predicted proteins | sample wastewater_treat_FD_194410 | JGI IMG/M metagenome (GOLD analysis project Ga0255346, IMG submission 194410) | Wastewater microbial communities from Lulu Island WWTP, Vancouver, Canada - plant22 | ecosystem: Engineered > WWTP > Wastewater > Unclassified | place: Canada: Vancouver, British Columbia... | reverse complement strand
ATTGTGCTTCTGTAATCAGTTAACATAAAATTATCTCCTGTTCATAATTGTCAAATGTTCTATAATCTTGACGTCAGATGCCCGTGTGCTATTCCAAGGAATAGGGTCCACCAGGCAGCATGATGCCATTGGGGTCAACCATTTTTTTAAAGTTTACCAATAATTCGCCGTAGGAAGGAACCAACATTTTCATCAGCGTTTTATTGGGAATGGTATGTGATGCCCCGTACTGGACGACGATTTTCGCGTAACATTCTCTTAAACACTGCATCACGGGCTCAAGGGTTGCTCTGTCCGCAGCCGGATCATAGAGAATTTCTTGTTCCACATAAACCGTGGAGCTGCGGTCATAAGGAATCACAATGAGCTCGTGTTCCTGAGGCTCGCCAGTGAGAGGGTCACGAACATCATATTTCTTTACGGCTTCCTTAACGATGTCATTTATTTCTGCCACGTGCGTAATGGGGAGACAGCCGATGATTGCAGCGAATCCACTTAAGGGTGCATACATGTGCATGATGGCCCGGCTTGCTCCTTTGGCCACCGATTCAAGTTCTAATTCCACAGGAACGGAATACCCACCGCGTTTACCCGCTTCTTCCGCCGTGATTTTTTCAAAAAGCGCAACCATTTCTTCCGTGCCTCCGAGTCCGATACCCAGTTGATAGGGGGGCAGCTTTGCTAAAAGTTTTTCCCGCTCGCCTGGTTCCTTGATTCGGTGCGGCGCCAAACACAAGTGCGCTGCCAAAATATTGTTGTAAACTTGGCATGTTCTCGTGAATTCCAGCCGCTCGATGGCTTGTAAAGCCTTGAGGCATGGCCCAAGTTCCTTAAAGCCAAAAGCAATTTCTTTTTCTACTGGAGCTACAGGACGTAGTCGCTCTACCATTTCCACGATGATTCCAAAGTTGCCGAGACTGCCCCGAAACATTCCGGTGATATCCGGACCATAGGCATAGCGGAAATAAGGATTGACGTCGCCTCCGTGCTCACTTGCCCAAGATCCCGTCCGCAAGATCTTTCCGTTGGGCAGAATCACTTTCAGTGTCATTGCCCGGTCACAGTGATACTTGGAAGAATACGGTGTGACGTTGGTAAGCAAGTGATTGCCAACCGGGCTTGTCTGGTAAGGGCCTCCGATGGGAATGATATCCAGTTTTTTCTTGTTGGCTTCCTTCCGGAGTTGTCCCCATGTGACACCAGGCTGTATGGTTGCAGTCATTGTGTCCTCATTGATTTCCAAAATTTTGTTCATGCGTTTGAGATCCAGAACAATCCCGCCCTCTTTATATGGCAGGGCAGAACCGGCGATGTTAACACCAATGCTTCGCGGATAGATAGGAATGAGATAGTCGTTGGCAAGTAACACTATTTTTTGAACCTCATCGACGGTTTCGGGCATGACAACGAAATCGGGAAGGGGAATATTTCGACCCATCATGGTGGAATAGGAATCACGTATATAAGGGATTAGATCTGGTATTTCGCCGGAGATATTCTCCTGGCCTACGATGGATACAAGCAATTGTTTTATTTGGTCCTTGTCTTTTTTCATATTGAATCCTTTCTCCTTAACCTTGGATAGCTTCCTGAACTATCTCGGAAATGTCTTTAATTAACAGACGCCCTTCCAAATTCTCCGCCTTGATAGCGTCTTCGAACATTTTTGCGCAAAGAGGGCATGCTACGGCTAGAATATGTGCTCCAGTATCAAGAGCTTCCCGGAGACGGATACGGTTGGGGCTGTTATTTTCACCACCGATCATATCCGTGAAGAAATTGCCTCCTCCGCCGCCACAGCAGAACGCGCTTTTCTTATTGCGGCCCATTTCTATCAATTCAAGTCCTGGAATTTTATTCAGTATATTGCGAGGCGGTTCATAGAGACCGTTGTGTCGTCCCAGATAACATGGGTCATGATAGGTAAGTTTTATGTTATTACCTTTGGCCTTAAAAAATTTGCTGTCGCGTATAATGTCATCTAAAATTTGAGTGTAGTGAAAGACTTCAAAATCAGCTCCAAATTGAGGATAGTGGTTCTTGAATGCATTGTAGCTGTGAGGGTCGAGAGAAATAATCTTCCGAACTCCGGCGTCTTTGAAGGTGCTGATGTTACTTTCGGCTAGGTGTTGAAACAGCCCAGATTCTCCTACCACGCGAACGTCGTTACCGTCGCTTAATTCATTGTTTCCCAGAATTCCTAAGGAAATTCGTAATTTTATCAGAAGAGTTGCCACGGAGCGAGCCATTTTCTGACCGCGTTCATCGTATGAGCCGACGTCACCCACATAAAAAAGGTAATCTTGGCCGGAAAATACGGGTATCTCCGTTCCCTTTGCCCATTTTCCTCTGTCTTCTTGAGGCAACTTGTATGGATTGCCGTTTACGTAGACGGCTTTCAAATAGTTTCTTACAGGCGGGGGGACCAGCGAGTTTTCCACAAGGTCCATACGGGAAGCTACGACTATTTTAGGCACGTCCACGATCGGTTTTCCGGTCGCGGGATCCATTGCGTCGCATGTAGTTGCGCAACATGCGCAGTCGGTACACCGATACAGTGATTCGGCCAGAGGCATGGAATAATCAATCACGCCGTCTAGTATATCTTGGGCCACTGTAACCCTGCCTCGGGGTGTGCTGTCTTCAAACCCCAAACATGTGGCCCATACCGGGCACATGGCTTCATCTTTCCTTTCCCATACGCCTCGGCAGATGCCGCAGCCCATGCATTTAAAAATATTTTCTCTGAGTTCGTTCAGATGTTTTGTTTCCATGTCAAATCCTCCATAAACCTGGCATTAAAATATCATTAGGGTCGAGTGTCTTTTTGATAGCTTGCATAAAGGACTTGTACGTGGGAGACCACGCAGACGCGGTATGTGCGAAACTCGTTCCCTGGTGGGTTTCTGTCCAGCCGCCGTATTTTGTGAAAAGCTCTTCCATACGTTTTACGGCCGTTTTAGCCATTCTTTGGCTGGCCTCATCTCGTGTAGTTCCTTTACCAAAATATAGTAAAATCCCTGTGATGGTGGTGGCCCGAAGGCAAGGCACCACGAAATCTACTCGCTTATAGATATCCAAGTCGCCTACCGTTTCGTCTAAAAGGGCGTTAAGATCTTTAAGGTATTCCAAGGAAAGTGGTCTCGGAACTAATGCTTCGCCGAAATAGGTCATCGTAGAACCGGCCGGGAGTGCCTGTTGGCCTAGGCGTCGCGCAGAAAACATATTGGCGATTTGCATAATTTGATCCCCGACTTTGGCAGCTTTTCCCCCATTTTTGCGGCAAATATCCTGCAGGATTTTTTTCTTAACGTCGGCTTCTTCTTGTGAGTGCGCGCGAATAACATGCACAAAGTACCATGGCCCGTTCCCTTCGCGGAATGACAATAGCCGCGTGTAAGGATATGGCGCTGTTTTGACTAATTCATCGAACGCTTTCCACATGTTTTCATCACCACCCATGTCCGTGATCCCCGGTAGGTAAATGCCGAGTTGGGGGAAGATATTAAAGGTGGCTTCAGTTTTGATACCGAAAGCCCCGCCATCACCTATAAACATACCTGTCATGTCCGGACCGCCGGCTTCACGATGTAAAAATTTTTCCTGGTGGATATTGGTTCCGGGACCGCCGCCGGTTTGTATTATTTCGCCGGTTGGCAGAACGACTTTCATGCCCAACAAATAGGTGTTTATGGTGCCTGAAGTGGCCATGTCTGATGGTTCGCCGCCACCCACGAATCCGCTCAAAACTCCGCCCACCGAGTCCATGTGGATAGGGACATCCACGGTATGGACATGGAACCCCTTCTTCCTAACTGTTTCGGCAAGGGCGGAGAGAATAACACCGCATTCAGCCGTGACCGTCATGTATTCGGTATCAATGTTAATTCTGTTGAGCCTTTGGGTGTCCAGTAAAATATTGTCATCGCCTCCAACATGGAGTGGTGGAAATGGTGATACGCTTCCTCCTCCTCCCCTTGGTACAATGGGTATACGGTACTTGTTGGCCAGTTTTACAATTTCCGCGATTTCCTCTGTACTGCCGGGCCTTACGGCAATACCTGGTGTTTTCCCTCTTCCACCGGCACCCATTGAGAAAAAAGGAGCCCTTGTGTAAGCCCTCCTGGAGAACTCATCAACGGTAACGTGTTCTGGGCCGACGATGGAACGAATTTCACTATAGAGGGGATGATTGTTTTGGCTTGATTCAGTCATGATTTTTTCCTCCTAATAGTCGATTAGATGTACCGTTTTGTCGGTACTATATTGTTAAAAATTGTGAAAAGAAGAGCAGACCAATTTTTTTAACGAAAAAATTCACGGGGAAAATTACCATGGAGAGACAGTGGATGTGATTAAAAAAGATAATCTTTTTATTAGCCAAATAGAGTGTAGTTTTGGAGAAAGCATCTGAAGTGACCTTGTTAGAGCAACCAAAATTATTCTTAGCTGATTTGAACCTCCTGAGCATTCTCCGTAAACTCATTGTGTCATACTTTTTTGCCACATCTGAAGAGTTTCTTTTGATTCGCGGTACTTCAAATGTTCCATCGCCTGTCTTGCTTAAGACCATAATCTTTTCTCCGAGAACATTCGACAAAAAAATTCCTGTTCTTAATTCTCTTTTTTCTTGCTGCTACTTTAAATGATCAGGACATATTAGTGAGATTTTGCCAGGCTTGTTCCGCCTCCGTCATCATTTTCTTGATAACCTCGGCGCATGATATTATCTCATCGATCAATCCTACACTTTGCCCCGCCGCCCAGAAAGGCACTGACGGATCGCCATAAATCAATGCGGCCGCCGTGGCGCTGCCGCCCTTTTCCATGGGTACCGGATCCTGACCCATCGATAGATCATTGAAATCAATATGCCCAGCCTTCTGAATAAGAATCTCTCGGATCTTATCGGTGAGTACCATTCTCAAGGAGCCCCGTCGTTCGTCCGTAAATTCCCTATTGCCGGTTCCTGGTTTTGCCACCATTCCGTGGCGGATAGAGACGGTATCGCCGTCTTTGCTGTTTACGATGACCTTTTTGAACGTTTCATGAGCCGGACATTCACGTGTGGCAATGAAACGTGTGCCTACGTAGATTCCTTCCGCACCGAGGGCAAGCGCCGCTGTTAACTGACGGCCGTCTGCTATTCCCCCGCCGGCAATGACCGGAATTTTCACGGCGCGTGTTACCTGTGGAACCAGGCAGAATGTGGTGTTTTGGTCGAAACCGCTGTGACCGCCTCCTTCCGTACCAGAGGCGACGATAGCATCTACTCCGGCTTTCTGGGCCTTCAAAGCGTGGGTAACCGAAGCGCACACATGTATTACTTTCATTCCGGCTTCTTGAAGTTCTTTCGTATACGCTGACGGACTTCCTTGTGAAACTATAGCTACGGGAACGCGTTCTTCCATGGCTACTTTCATGCAGCATTCGCTGAATTTTTTCTCCAGTCCACCCGCGCTGACGACAAAATTTACCGCGAAAGGCTTGTCTGTAAGTTTTTTTACGGATTGGATTTGTTTACGGAGCCTTTCGCCTGTTTCCTGCACGTCGCGTGTAACCACTCGCGCGCCGGCATTTGGTCCTATGGTACCGAGACCTCCCGCCTCCGAAATCGCCGCAACCATTTCCGCGTTAGTGACCCACGCCATAGCTGCGAGCACAATAGGGTGTTCCACCCCAAGAATTTCGGTTATTTTTGTTTTCATTAACTAAACCTCCTCATTATGTATTTTGTACAATGGTGCCCGAGCAACCCACGAGTGAATAACTTTTACAATGATTGAGTCATTATCTAATGATTAATTATACTTCTTGTCTGAAGGTGGTATTTTGCCCATAAAAATCTTATTGTCAAGTTTTTTTTGATTATTTCTCATATCATAAAAAGCATGCAAATATTTAATAAAACAAATTAATAATTTATGTCTGCTTTGTGATAGTCGGTAAACGCGCTTTTTTGTGAATACTACTCATAAATTCTATTTTTGTAAGAAGATAACTTTTTTCTTGACATGGTATATTTTTTTGTTTAAAGAAAAATTCAAAATAACAGATGCAAGGTCTCAAGCAAATCACAATAAGATTTACCTAAAACTTATTCAGTATAGGGCGTAGTAGTTAATGAAGGCGCAAGGAAAAAGACAAAGGATTATAGCTGCTGCAGAGACTGTTGTTTCCGAAAAGGGCCTTAGTGAAGCGACCATTTCGGAAATCGCCTTAGCCGCTGGCCTGTCTGATTCAATTATTTACAAATACTTCAAGGGAAAGGAAGATATTGTCTTCTCGATTCCTGGAGAACGGAAAGACAGTTTTTTATCTTTGCTGGATAGTCACCTGCAGGGAATAGAAGACGCAGAATCCCGCCTGCGCAAGACGATTTGGTTTTATCTCTGGTATTGTGAATCGAATCCGCAATACGCCAAAATACTTTATTTTGACTGTTTTTCTTCTGCGGACTTTTATCAGACTCCGGGTTATGAGCTTATCCGGGGATATGCAAAGATACTTGTGCGTTGCATGGAAGAAGGTGTAAAACAAGGGATATTCCGCCCGGATGTGGACTTGCACCTGGTTCGTGATATGGTGCTCGGATTGATGGGATGTGAAATGATAAGTTTCCTGGCATCGAAGGAAATTGATGTGGTTGTGCCTGACTTGGATGCCATCATGTTTCTTACCCTTGGAATTTTAACATTTCCTTTGAACTTAGAAGAATTTAAGGCCGATAGAATCCTGAACGCGGCGGAGAAAGTGTTTGCAGAAAACGGTTTTTACAAAACGCGGGTAGCCGAGATTGCTAAACTGGCCGAAGTTGCGGAAGGCACTGTCTATGAATATTTCGGAAGCAAAGAGAACCTTCTGCTTTCCATATCCAACAGACATTTTCGCAAAGTCATTCATGATCTTCCCGAGGTGTTTGAAATCAAGAACCCCGTCAGGAAGCTACGACGCTTTACTGAATATTATTTTTCTGCCTTTTCTAGCAAGCGAGATTTTTTGAAGGTATTCCTGATCCAAATCCAGCTTGCGAGAAATTTTTACCTAACAAAACAGATTGATTTTTTTGCCAGTTTTTTAACAGCCATTGAGCAAATCGTCGAAGAGGGCGTTTCCGCAGGTTATTTTCGCAAAGAAGTGAACCCTAGAGTGTTCCGGAACATGTTTATCGGAACTTTCAATAATTTGGCCCTTCGCTGGTTTGTGTTACATGGTAATCGTTACATCGACATGATGCAAAAAATCGATGAGGTAAAAAAATTGCTTAGCTTGGCAGTATTGGATCCTAGCAGTTCCTTGGATGAAATTAAGGATACTGTGAACAAATAAATTGTAAAGGTGGGTGTAATGCTATCAAAAATAATTGTTCAAGGTCTTGTTTCTGGAGGGATTTATGCCGTTCTCGCTGTGGGATTTTCCCTTATCTTTGGTGTGGGGAAAATATTAAACATGGCGCATACGGCTTTTTACATGGTTTCAGCGTATATAATTTTTTACGCGACGTCCATGCTTGGACTGCCTCTTCCAGCTTCACTAACTTTAGCCATTATCCTAACTACTGTGCTTGGCATCGCGTGTTACATATTATTTTTTAACCGCGTAAAGCACCATGACACCACGGTTATGATTATTTCTGTTGCTCTGGCTATCATATTCCAAGAAGTTCTGCTTCTGGTTTTTGGGGGGCACTACCGCGGTGTTCCTCCTTTTGCCCGGGGGTTTATGGAAATATGGCAATTAAGAGTATCTTACCAACATTTGATTGCCATCGTCACGTCGGGTGTAATTTTGATTGGTCTGTGGATAATGCTTAAAAAGACAGGATTGGGAACAGCTATTCGTTCCGTGGCTGAGGACAGGGAAATAGCAAATTTAATGGGCATGAATGTTGACCGTATTTTACTCATTGTTATGGCTATTTCTGTTGCTCTTGCCGGTTTGGCTGGAGGCGTGATTGCTCCTATCTATATGCTTTCGCCTTTAATGTGGCAGCAACCAATGGCGATTATGCTAGCTGCTGTCGTACTGGGCGGCTTAGGCAGTATAGGCGGTTGTGTTCTCGGAGCGTTTATCTTGGGGTTTATAGAGACTATTGTTATTTTCCTGGTTCCCGGCGGCGCATTTTTGCAGGGAGCAGTCTCCATGAGCGTTATGGTGCTGGTATTATTGTTTAGACCAGAAGGTCTATTTGGCGTGGTTTTTGAGGAGGAAAGGTTATAACAATGAATTACTTATACATGTTTTACAATTGGATCAAACAAGCGATATTCGCAATTCCCGGACGAGTGATTGCCTTGGTTTTTTTCATCGCCCTTTTCTGCGCGCCATTGATCACCAAAAGTGAATACTTTTTAGGGATTATTGTGCTGTCTACGATATTTGCTTTGTTTGCCGTCAGTTGGGACTTGCTTTCAGGATTTACCGGTCAGCTTAATTTGGGGCATGCTTTGTTTTTTGGAGTATCCGCGTATGCAGCTGGCCTGTTGAATATTCATCTGCATTATTCGCCATGGATAACTATCCCCCTCGGTGCCCTTGTTGCCGTGGCTGTAGGGCTTGTCGTCGGCGTCCCGGCGTTGCGGCTCAGAGGATTTTACCTTGGCTTGGTTACGTTAACGTTTCCGCTGATTCTTCTTGGAATTTTCTTTGCTTTTCCCATGCAAACGGGTGGAGAACTTGGCATATCGGGTATTGACAGGCTTGCGTCTTCCAGAGTTGCTGAATACTACATCGTTGCCGTGATTTTTACCGTGTCCGTTTTGCTTATCTGGAAATTGACGGATACAAAAAACAAGGTCATCAGGCTGGGAATTCTTCTTCATGCCATTCGTGAAGACGAGATTACCGCACGCGCTTCGGGGATTAATACGACCCTGCAAAAATTCATAGCATTTGCGCTGAGTGCTTTTTTTGCGGGGATTGCCGGAGGTCTTTATGCGCACTACATGAGAATTGCCACACCTGCGGCACTGGAGCTTTTTTTCTCTTTTCAAGCCATTCTTTGGACGATATTCGGAGGAATCACGACAATATATGGTCCTGTCGTGGGTGTTTTCATCCTCTATCCTCTTCTGGAGCTTTTGTCCGGGGTGCCGTGGGGCGAGCAACTACGGTACATTATTTTTGGCGTGGTTCTTATCGCGACGCTAATGATCATGCCGGAAGGACTTGCCGTGTGGGTTTTGGACAAGCTCGAGATTGAATGTCCTCGATGCAAGTTGATTAATGCTTTTACCCGCAAGAAATGTAGAGCGTGTCGAGCTCCTTTGCGGATAAAGAAAAAAACTACTGTGTAAATAAACCTCAGGAGGTGTTTAAAGTGAAATCAATTTATGAAGAAAGACCTTGGCTCAAACTTTATCCAAGCGGCGTGAACGCGGATGTGACTTTTCCCAGCAAGTCAGTGGGCGAGGTTTTTGACGATACGACAGAGAAATGGAAAAACCGAACAGCGATCATCTTTTACGGCAATAAGATCAGCTTCAAGGAACTAAGAGAAATGGTGGATAGATTTGCCACCGCTTTGGTTTCTTTGGGTATCCGGAAAGGAGACCGGGTGGCTCTTCTGTTGCTTAATTCACCAGAATATATCATCAGCTTCTACGCGGCCGTAAAAATTGGTGTCGTGATTACGCCCATCAGTCCGGTTTATGTTTCCAGTGAAATCAAGCATCAGCTTGAGGACAGTGGTGCGGAAAGTATAATTTGTCAGGATATTCTTTATGAAAGTGTGGAGAAAAGCGGCGTTAAGCTTAAAAATGTTATTCTCACCAGTATTGCGGATTCACTTCCGAAGCTAACGAAGTTCATGGGGAAAAGCATTCTTAGGGGAGTTTATCAGAAGATGGCGGCTCCTTCCCCTGAAATATTTCGTAAGGAAGGCTTTTACAATCTTCACGAGTTGATTGAGAAGTCCGCTCCGAACCCGCCCAAAGTCGAAATAAATACGGAGAAGGATTTGCTGGTACTTCCTTACACGGGGGGGACGACGGGGCCACCTAAGGGAGTCATGATTACCCATGCGAATGCCGTTGCCAATGTATATCAGATTCATAGCTTTATGCCTTCCTTGAAGGAAGGCGAGGAAACTTTGATTGCCTACATGCCTTACTATCATGCGGCGGGACAGAGTGTTGCCGTATTTATCGGTGTCTTGTTGGGGTATACTCAAGTGGCCATCACGTCTCCGGAGGTGGATGATATAATATCGTCCATTGTGAAATACAAGGCAACATTCTTCATGGGAGCTCCGACGATGTACGAAATGTTAAAAGACTACGAGAAAACAGATCGGGTGCCTTGGAAAAAGCTTAAAGTGATTCTCTGTGGAGCCGACTCTCTCCATGAAGAGACGGCGAGAGACTGGGGAGAGCGTACGGGAACGAAAATTGTGGAAGGATATGGAATGACGGAGACCACGGCAACCACGCATATGAGCCCGATGGGCAAGGAACAATATGGTTCTATTGGTGTTCCTATTCCCGGGACTATGTCGGCAATTTTGGACCCGGACGAAGACAAATATTTGCCCCTTGGAGAAATGGGTGAAATAGTAAGCTGGGGGCCTCAGGTGACTCTTCAAGGTTATTGGAAAAGAGAAGATGCAACCAAGGATTGCGAAGCCGTAATCAACGGGATACGTTGGTGGCGCACCGGAGATCTTGGCAATATGGATGAAAACGGACGTTTTTCTGTTTACGACCGGAAAAGAGACTTGATCAAGTACAAGGGATTAAGAGTTTTTGCCCGTGAAGTGGAAGAAGTGCTCGCAACCCACCCCGATGTCAAGGAAGTAGGTGTTATTGGTGTTCCGGATCGCTTTGTAGGGCATAATGTTAAAGCGGTCATAGTTTTGGAAGGAGATGCCCGGGGAAGGATTAGCGAAGCAGACATCGTACAATTCTGTCAGGATAAATTGGCTCACTACAAAATTCCTAAAATAATTGAATTCGTGGGTGAAATACCAAAAACGGACATCGGCAAAGTATCGAGAAGGGAGATCAGGGAATATGGCGAATAATACTGAAACTTCAGCGCCTTTCCTAGAGGTTCGAAACCTGTGCAAGAGCTTTGGCGGATTGAAGGCGATTGATGATGTGAGCTTCCAGATTGGCCGCAACGAAATGGTAGCATTGATAGGGCCAAATGGTGCGGGTAAATCCACAACTATTCGCTTAATTTCCGGTATACTGAAGCCGACTTCAGGCCAAGTGTTTTTCAAGGGACATGATATTACCGGCCAAGCTCTTTCGAAAAACGTGAATAAGGGATTGGCATGTACTTTCCAGATTGTTAAACCCTTCAGGAATTTACCGGTTGTTGCCAATGTAATGGTTCCCTGTTTGTCGTCCAGATCCCGTAGGAGGGGCGAATGGGTTAAAACAGTGGAACTCAGATCGCGGGATGCGTTGGAATTCTGCGGTATATCGGATCTCGCTTTGGAGCCTGCCTCTGTGCTGTCACACGGCGACCTTAAACGGCTCGAACTGGCTAGGGCCATTGCCACAGAGCCGGACCTCCTTCTGTTGGACGAGCCTTTCGGTGGTTTAAATCCCGCTGAGACAAAGCTTATAGCTAAGTCGTTGAAGCGGTTGCATAAAGGTGGTCGCTTTGGCAGGCTCCATAGCGAGGGTCCAGCAATGATGATTGTTGAACATAAGCTTGCGGATATTATGCCCATTGTGGATCGCGTCATTGTATTGAACTTTGGTAAAGTCATTGCCAGCGGTACCCCTCAAGAGGTGGTGGCCAACAAAGAAGTGATTCATGCCTACATTGGAAAGGAGATAAAAAGCCTTGAAACTCGAAATCAGTAACCTCACAGTGCTTTATGATCGGGCTATGGTGCTCAATAATGTGAGTATGCATGTAAATGAAGGGGAAATAGTAGGACTTGTGGGTCCAAATGGTGCCGGGAAAACAACCCTTCTTAAAGCTGTTGCCGGTCTGATTAAATGGGAAAAAGATGCGCTGAAGGGAACCGTAGGGGGTAAAATCACTCTGCAGGGCAGCGTAAAATATGAAGGCGAGGAGATGTTTAATCTCCGTGCCCATGAGATTGTTCGAAAAGGGATGGTTCTGTGTCCGGAAAGAGGAAGGCCTTTCCGGGAAATGACCATCAAAGAGAATTTAGAAGCAGGCGCGCATCTGTATAACAAAGATAAGCGGCTCGTAAAAGAGAACAGAGAACGAGTCTATAGTCTTTTCCCGGTGTTGAAAGCAAGGGAAAATCAAATTGCCGGTACCATATCCGGGGGCGAGAGAACCATGTTGGCAATTGGGCGATCTCTTATGGCTCAGGCGAAACTACTGCTGATTGATGAGCCGTCTGTTGGCTTGGCTCCCAAAGTCAAGGAAGATCTATTTGATCGGATTAAAGACGTTCACGGTATGGGTATTACGATACTGATGACGGAGCAGGATATGGGTTTTGCTTTTGATTTGGCCAAAAGGCATTACGTCCTTTCCCAGGGACAGGTGATGGCGGAGGGTTCCCCTGATGACTTGCTTGCTGATGAAGTTGTCAGAAAGAGTTATCTTGGTATGTAAGAGAGTCGGTACAGGTTTCTAGGGTAGGTATAGGTTTTCCATTTGAAAGAGTATACCGGAAGAAATTTCCGGGAAATCTCTAAAGGTGGATTTACCTGCAAAAGGTTTTTTTAACGACAAAAGGAGGAGTATGCAATGAAAGAATCTGTAGGTAAAAGAAGATGGGTGTTGGGCGCTTTGTTGCTGGTGTGGGCAGTTGCTTTTTTATTCACGCCACTGGGCGCTGATGCACGAACAATCAAGATTGGTATTCTTGGACCCATGAACTTTGTTCAGGGCGACCACGCATGGAAAGGGGCGAACATAGCCTTGGACGAAATCAAGGCGGCGGGCGGCATCAACGTGGGTGGAGTCAAGATGCCGGTGGAATTAGTCAAGATAGATACCAACGAAATTATGAGCATGTCCAATGCTACGTCCGCCGTGGAGAAAGCAATTACCCGAGATAAGGTAGATTTTCTGGCGGGTGGATGCAGTTCGGGCGCCATCCTTGCCATGCAGGATGTGGCCTGTGACCACAAGAAGATTTTTTTGATTGCCGGTTCCGGTTCTCATCCGGAGATTACGAACCGCGTGGGCAAGAATTATGAGAGATATAAATACTTCTTCCGGCCGTCTCCGATTAACGCGATAAACATTGTAGCGTTAGTAATGGAAGCAATGCCTGATATTGCCGCCAAAGTCCGGAAAGATTTTGGCATCGAAAAGGTTAAATGCGCACTGCTTTTCGAGCAGGCTCAGTGGCTGGATCCTCAGGTTCCCCTCTTCCAGAAACTCCTTCCCCAGGCTGGGATTGAGGTTGCCGGTGTTTGGAGGATGTCCATCAGTGCTCTGGATGTATCGGCGCAACTTATGTCTATTAAGGAAAGCGGCGCTCACATTATCTTAGCCATGACTTCCGGCCCCGTGGCTATTCCTATGTACCGACAGGTTGGCGAACTTGAAATTCCTGCTTTTATTACGGGTGTCAACGTGGAAGCTGAAGGCGCAAAATTCTTTCAGGCGACGGGCGGTTACTGTCAGTACGGCGGCGTAGCAGTTCAGGGCTCTAATGTAGCTATGACCTGGCGAACACTGCCTTTTTATGAAAAATTTGAGAAAAAATATAAGGAACGACCGACTTTGACGGCTTCCATCTATAACTCAATCTTGATTATCAAAGAAGGAATTGAACGCGCCGGTTCTCTGGATACCGAAAAAGTGGTTTTGGCTTTGGAAAAAACAGATTTCGCAGGAACGCAGGGGCGTGTAAGATTTGATAAGAATCATGATGCTCTATATGGACCGGGCGGTCTGACCGGTTGTAACGTGCAATGGATGCCGAACGGTACGATGAGCACTTGGTGGCCGAACGGCTGGAAAGGCATCAAATATGAGGGAGTCAACGAGCTGCAGTTCTCGCCGTGGATGGTAAAGTACTGGAAAGAAAATGCGGGAAAGAAATAGCCTTTTTTGTTCCAGATAAACTGATTTTGATAACCTGTAACGCAAACGCAAGCCGCATTCTTGCTTGACATCGCAATAGATGCGGCTTGCGTAAGCTAGCCCAAGGAAAATAAGATATATTTAGAAAAGGAGACTATTGTGGCAAAAATAGAATATACAAAAAAGGGAGAAATCGCCTACATCACATTGAATCGGCCGGAAGCAATGAATGCCGTTGATTCTGAGATGGTGGATATCATGCACGAGGCATGGGAAGATTTTAAAAAAGACGACAATTTGAGAGTGGCAATTATCAGTTCGTCCAGTAAGAATTTCTGTGTGGGCTTTGACATAAAGAGCATGGCGGGGATGCTGATGAGCGGCAAAATGAAATACAGTTGGGATATATCCTCCATGTTTGGAAACAAAAATATTAACCCGGTTGAGCACAAGGTCCAAAAGCCCATTATCGCGGCGCTTAATGGTGCTGTGAACGGAGCAGGTTTGTGGATAGCTCTGACGGCGGATATCCGACTGGCCACTAGAGAAACATCTATCGGACTGGGTGAAGTGAGAATTAATTTCCCGGTGGAATTTACTGGACTTATTACAAGATATCTCCCGGTTGGTGTGGCTACGGATATGCTGATCACGGCGCGGCCTGTAAGTGCCGAGAGATTGTATTCACTGGGTGTCGTCAACGCTTTGGTGGAACAAGATAAGCTGATGGCTGAAGCGGAAGCCTACGCGCGGGATATCTGCGCCGGATCTCCGAGAGCGATTAGTGTCATGAAAGAGCTGATACACCAGAGCTATGAGCTCGATTATAAGGGCATCATGGAGCTTTCCGAGCGTTTGATACCGCCGGTGGTAAATTCGCAGGACACGATGGAAGGATTTCAGGCTTTTGCCCAAAAGCGCAAGGCCAACTGGACGGGAAAGTAAATAAATAACAAACGGCAAATCCAGGGCCTAGAAGTTTTTATTGTTCCCGAAAGTATGGTTAGCTAAAGGGTGAGTAAAGAAGTTTGGTCCTTGTTTTGATAAGAGCCTGGCGGAGAGAACGATGATTACCTATGAAGGTTGTTGTGGAAAGGAACATGCGGGGAGTTACCAAGAACCAGATGATAATCAGAATGTCCTTATCCAAAAGGCTCATTTGTTTATATGATGCTTTAACTAAAGCAAGAAATAACCTACAAAATAAATGAGGAAAAGATAATGGTTACAGAAGAACAATATCAAAAATTTTTGAAAGACAACAAGCTTGATCCTAAATTGGTCGAGGGTATCAAACAATTTATCGGTTACACGAACGAGGATATAATGTTGTCTACTCCGCGGCAGCATAAATCATGGAAAGCGCAATATAAACTAAACGAATGGTTTATTGTTGCTGACATAGTGGAATCGCACCACTGCGGAGCCAGAAATAAAGTTGGAGACAGATATGTCTTACAAAGCGCAACCTCGCTTGTGCCTGAAGAAAGCACGGTGCGTTTTATGTGTACTGCTGCCATTGTTCCCATAGCGAACTATGGAAGTATTTTGTACGAGCGGTTGGCTGAAGGTCTGGATCCCCGTGATTTTTCGGCGAATGAGTATGCTTGGTGCACGGATACCGACATCGGGCGTGGTGGTTATGGAAGGATATTGATGAGAATCAGTATGCAGCACGTGTCCGAATTTAAATCCCTTAAAGATCAGTCTTACTGGACCAAAATGAAGAAAAAATAATATTGATGTAACCCGCGAAAGAGTGACGGTTTCATCGTATGAACAGTGGTTATGGATAAAATACAAGGGCATAGCCAAGAAAAGATGCCAGATGCTTGCTGTTTTTTAATGACACGTGCATTTTAGAAAAAATAAATAGTTGTGAGAGGAGAAAGATAAGATGAGTGAATGGAAGTTTGACTGGAAGAGATTTCAAAAGCATAACAAATACACAGATGAAGAGATGGAAACCTTCATGAATGATCCCGTCAGGGCGAAGGCCGCTCCCATGTTGTTTTCGCCGGCCATATTGAAAAAGAATCTGATCATTGAAGTGGTTGAATCGCATGGCTGCAGCGCAGGGCTTAAACCGGGAGATAAACTTGTTTTCCGAGCGCTGGGTATTCTTGACCCTTCGAAGTCAAGTCCCTGGTGCGCTCAGGCAATGGGTGAGTTTGGCGGCATTGCGAACATCCTTCAGGATCGCTATGCAGCTGGCTTGGACCCTAACGATTCAATCTGGAAATATTTTTCCTGCATGGACTGTGGTCCGAAGTATGGATGGGGCCAGGTGATTATGAAGGCATATGTTGAGGATGAAAAATAGCCCTGTTTTATCTCCTGTCGCAGAAAGACGACGCGTCAATGGTGTTGAGAGAGTTGTCATTTGCTGTTCATTGAAAAACGCCCGGCCTACTCGGGGCAGTGCGCAATAAAGAACAAGTGAATTGTATAATGGAATTGAGGAAAAGAACCGTTTCGAGAGGAACTTTTAATATCCGCGACCGGAGTAACAAGGAAGGAATTCCTTTGGTTATGATTCACGGTTGGCCTGAAACTTCTTACTGTTGGGAAGCGGTTACGCAATTTCTGAATTCAAATTTACGTGTTATAGCCCCGGACCTTCGGGGAATGGGAGACAGTGAACGAACTATTGAGCAGAAGTATTATCAAAAAATAGAACTGGCGCAGGATATTATTGAAATTATTAACAGCTTTGAATTTGAAAATGTTTTTCTGGTCGGGCATGATTGGGGCGGTGTAATTGCCCAGGAAGTGGCTTTGGCAATACCCGCAAGGGTCAGAAAACTCGCATTGATGAATACGCCTGTCATAAATAATTTTAAGGGAAATGCGGAAGCCCTGAAAGTGATGCAAAGTCAAGGATCGGTTCCCCACTGGTATCAATACTTCCAACAACAGCGAGGCTTGGCTGAAGCCATGATAGCGGGAAATGAAAGCGTGTGGATTCGCTATTTTTTCGGAAAGGCCGGAAAGCAAGGCAGAATTTCTCGCGAAACTATTGAAGAGTATATACGGTGCAACGCCATCAAGGATACGCCTTTGACCGGTGCTGGTTATTATCGCACCATGATACAGGATGGAAAGCGCTGGACTGAATTGGCGGGCACTGAGTTTCCCATGCCCTCTCTTTATATTTATGGGAATAAGGATATTGTGATTGTTCGCGAATACCTTAACCATATCGAGGAGTGTTTTAATAATATTAGAGTAGTTGAATTGGAGGCGGAACATTTTCTGCACGAGGAAAAAGCCGAAACAGTAGCGGAAATTTTAAATGACTTTATCAGCGTGTAACATACCGAGGTCATTCCAGGAGAAGAAATTAAAATAAGACCTGCCAGTAATCCCTGCCAGGGGAGCTAATTTGGGTTGTTTTATGTTGATGGTAAATTCTCTCGACGAGCTTGTTAATAGGTTTGGGTAAGTATTTAGTTTTGCCGTGGCTATATTCATTAATATAAGAAGTGATGTTTTTGCGCTGTTTTGTGGGAAATGGTGATTAGAAAAATTGCCTTGGATTGAGAGATGAAAAATGAGGATTTTCAGGGCAGTTGTTTAATGTAATTAATTGCGCGATATGGATGACGGTGTTGCTGCAGATCTGTTTAATATAAATTAAGGAGGAAAACATGGTTACAAAAAAACCTGACCGTAATGCCGAGCTTATGCGGCTTACAAAGAAGAAGTTGATTGAGTATATTGATGTATTGAGCCAGAATTTCTGGACAGTGCAGAATAACTGGATGGCCAATGTTAATAATCGGTATGGTTCAGAAGTGGCGGCGGTAATGGATGAGCTTTTATGGGCGAAATGGCCGGCAGTGGAGGCTTACAGATTCAAAAAACTTTTTAACCTTGGAAATGGCCTTGATGATGTTGTCAAGGTTATGACGCTTTCCCTGGGGGCCGAGAAAGGACCGGAGGCCGAATATTCTTGGCCGGATAAAAATCACCTGATTTTCAAGGTAACAAAGTGTCCCATGCAGCTCAAGCGAAGGGAAAATGGGTGGGATGAGCTTAATTGTAAGCCCGCTTTCACAGCTATGTGGAAAGCCGTTGCTGGAGTGATTAATCCTGATATCCGTGTCGTCAAGGTGTACGCGCCTCATGATCCTCATCCAGACAATGATTGGTGCGGTGCTGTTTTGGAATTATAATCTTTAAATCTGAGGGGTGTTTTTTCGCAGCAGGCAGACATTTGCCGACGCGCGAATAAAATGATTTGATTTTGAAAAGATAAAAGAATTTAGAACGAGTTAATTATAAATTATTTAGAAACAGAAAGGAGAAAACAAATGGGTGTTCCGAATTTTTCTTTGGAAGGTAAAGTTGCATTAGTTACCGGCGGTAGCCGTGGAATCGGCAGATCGATTGCGTTGGCGTTTGCCCATGCCGGTGCTGATGTGGCGGTGACGAGTCGTAAAATAGAAGCTTTGGAAAAAGTGGCTGAAGAGTGTCGAGCATTTGGAAAACGGGCGTTAGCCGTGGCCGCGCATGCGGGCAAGCCCGATGAGCTTAGAACCATGGTGCAGCGTGTTATGGATGAATTTGGGCGTATCGATATATTGGTAAACAATGCCGGTACCAATCCGATGAACGTTCCCATTATGCAATACGAGGAAAAGCTTTGGGATTCTATTATGAATCTCAACTTAAGAGGCGTTGTCTTTTTGACGAAAGAGGTTGCAAATATTATGAAAAAGCAGGGCGGCGGAAGTATCATCAATATAACCTCGGTCGAATCCTTTATGGTGGGTGATTTGTCGGCTGCTTATGATGTAAGCAAAGCGGGACTGGCGCATTTTACCAGAGTAGCGGCAACCGAGATGGCCCTGAGCAATATCCGGGTGAACGCTATTGCGCCGGGTGCAACCAAAACAGCCTTGGTTCATGCCATGTGGGAAGATAAGAATATGGAAAATTTTGTCACCAAAAATATTCCGATGCATCGCTTTGCCAGCCCGGATGAAATGGCCGGGGCGGCGGTTTATTTGGCGTCTGACGCGGCCAGCTATACCACAGGGGCGTGTATCGTGATCGATGGTGGCGCAAGCCTTGCATTAATGTATCACGATCCGTTATGATGAAAAATACGGACGTTTTTTCTCTTCACGCAGAAGGTTAACTGCTTTGATGACAGGCTTTTTTCTGTTGTTATCGTAGATAACGGATAAACTTATTTTGTGTTTGCTCTTCGCTCCGGGGCCCGGCAAAGCCGGGTCCCTTCAGTATTATCGTTTTTTACTAAGAATTACGCGTTTGCTTTCCACTATTATTTTAAAGCTCGCAAAAGAAAACAGATATATATACTTGACGAAATACTCGGTAAAAAATGTATAATATACGGGTTTAAAAAAGAAAATATTGGCTGATCATTTCTCGTTCAAAAGTCTATCTGGTAGCGTTTAGAAAGCGTCAATAAAAAATTACAAACAAAGTAAAATTTTTTAAGTTATAAAATACGATCATTATCCAACTGCGATTTTTTGGTTTAGTTTTGGTGTTACCGAATAAAAAAAATATTATTTCCCGTCGGCTTTTTTAAAAACATCGCCTAAAGTCCCCATTTTTTGAGGTGCTTTGCCGATGAAGTTCCTCATTTCTTCTTTTTCTGCGGTGACGGCTGCCTCTTCCGCAGCGTTTGACGCCAGATCCAGAGAGATTTTCTTGGCATCTAGATCAACTTTTTCCACGCGCACTTCCACCTGCGCGCCTTCAGCCAGGACCTCGCGGGCATGCTTTATTTTTTTGCCGTGCGCTATTTTTGAAATATGAAGTAAACCGTCAATGCCGTCTTCCAACGTTACAAATGCGCCGAATTCCGTCAGGCGCGAAACTTTGCCTGTGTGCAAGCTGCCTTCCGGATATTTATTTATCACGCCATTCCACGGATCAGGCAAGGTATCTTTTACCGACAAACTGATGCGGTCATTTTCCCAGTCCAGATTAATAATGACGGCTTCAATTTTATCACCTGGCATATAAAGCGACTTGGCGTCTGATTTACCCCAGGCCATCTCGGAAACAGGTAACAAAGCCTGAATACCGCCGATATCCACAAATGCGCCGAAATTTTGCACTGCGGTGACTGTGCCGTTTACTTTTATGCCTTTTTGCAACGAGGCTTTTAGCATCTCAATTTTTTCCTTTTGGATTTTTTCCAGCAATGGGCGGCGTGAGAGAACAACCTTGCGCCCTTTCTGTGAATATTCGATAATTAAAAAATCGAGCTTCTTGCCAATGTATTCCGCGGGTTCATCAATCTTTTTCAAATCCATCTGCGAATAGGGACAAAAGCCTTCGGTGCTGGCGCTGATTTTTATCGCAAAACCGCCTTTGATTTCCCTTTCCACCGTGGCTTCCAGAGGGATTTTGTTTTTATAGGCGTTGTATAAATAATCGTCCACGCTTTTGCGCGTGAGCAGTTTGGTGGTAAAAAGTTTTTCGCCCTGGCGCGAGGAAAGAAAATAAACGCTGATGACATCGCCTTCTTTAACCGTCAGGTTGCCGTTTTCATCCAGAAGCTCTTTTCTGTCCAGATAACCTTCGCTTTTTGCCCCTAAATCCAGAAAAACCCATTCCGGCGTGATATTGACGATAGTCGCCTCGATTTTTTCCCCGGCAGAATAACGCCTAGGCTTAAATTCAGATTCATCAAGTAACTCGGTAAAACTCTTTTCTTTTTCCATAGTCCTTCCTTATAGGACAGAATATTTAAAAAAGTATTAATAACATGAAAAAATGAATTTGT
>Ga0255346_1002922_pt1 | contig 20806 bp, 17 predicted proteins | sample wastewater_treat_FD_194410 | JGI IMG/M metagenome (GOLD analysis project Ga0255346, IMG submission 194410) | Wastewater microbial communities from Lulu Island WWTP, Vancouver, Canada - plant22 | ecosystem: Engineered > WWTP > Wastewater > Unclassified | place: Canada: Vancouver, British Columbia... | reverse complement strand
CGCTTCGCTGTTTTTGTGCCCATCCCTTGTACAACCTGCCTTTCGAATGTTGCTTACTTCAATGTTCTGAGACCGTTTTCGGCTCAGAAACTTGCTGCGTGCTTTCGCGAACGTTGTACGACACTTTCTCAAGGTGCTCCAGTGTAGCAGCAAATGCTTCATCAGAGTCGTGATTCAGGATGGCAGCCAGAATCCGCTCGTGATACGCCACGGCAGTCCCTACGGCGCTAGGTATGAAGATAGTAGTCTTCATAGTATTTAGAAGCATCTTCTGAATGCTACGTTCCACCTGGTATATTATGGAGTTCTTCGACGCCTTACATATTGTGAGGTGAAATGCCAAGTCAGAGGCGGAAGTCCTGGAGGTGTCGGTCAGGCTCAGGTGCGATTTCATTTCCTCAAGGGCCTCGCGCATCTCGCACATGTCCTTTTCTTCTGCGCGCTCTGCTGCCAGCTTGGCTGCCATGGGTTCTATGGCCTGCCTAGTCTCGAGGAGTTCGAGCATCAGGTCGCTCTCGGATGGAGGCAAGAAGCGTAGGGGCTGAGATATGAGCCGTGCATTGATGTCTTCCCTAATGAACGTACCCTCACCCTGCTTTATCTGGATGACGCCCATGAGCGACAGACCCTTAAGCGCTTCCCTGAGAGTTGCTCTACTCACCCCAAGCTGGCTCGCGAGTTGCCTCTCTGGAGGGAGCTTGTCGCCAGGCCTTAGGCTGCCGTCCGAGATAACCTCGCGAAGCTGAGCGATGACATCATCGTACAGGGTTACCTTCGACGCTTGCCTCAACATGCAAGACACCTCCGGAATAAGCGTGAGTGCTTCTATCCATACACCCGGTCATCTAGTCATCAGGTGGTCTGACCACTGATTCTACACAAATTCGATTATTCCTTCAGTCAGATCAGATTTTCTTCGACCGTCGCAGGCAACCTGAGGGCCAGAGTGCCGTAGGGTTAGTGCCAGGCGTACGTTGGCCGCCCTGCGCCCAGCCATGAGATCACCCCTCTAGATGCGGTTTCGCTCAATCCAAGTATGCTAGAGGAGCAAGTCTCATGGCACGGGCCTGTGTGCTTAGCTCTTACCATAAAGAATGAAGACGTCATCGCAGGACTGCAGAATGCGATCGCCCCGTAAAGCCTGAAGTCTACCAGAGCCCTTCCGGACGCTCAGCCCGCTCGCGGCGGGTCTGCTCTAGGGCTCGGTCTACAATGGGCTCGGCCAGTCCAATATACTTCTCAGGCCTCAGCATGTCGTCTAGCTCCTCGGCGGTAATCTTTCCGCGTATGGCCGAATGCTTCAACAGGCTGTCCTTAAAGCTGATCCCTTCGGAGTAACTACCTATCGATGCTTCGTACACAGCTGTGTGGGCTGTCTGCTTGCCCAGCCTCTGCCCCAAACCGAACATGGCAGCCTCTGACATGATCAGACCTTTGAGCATGTCGAGATTGCCGCGCATGCGCTGCTCCTCTACCTCCAATCCATTTAGCAGCAGTGCGCTCTTGGAGAGAACAGCCGACAGATACAGGCATGCTTCCGGTATCGTAACCCATTCAGGCTTCCAGGCCGCCCCGTCGCGCTCGTGCTCGCCGACCAAGGACTCAAGCATCATCGCCGCCCGATATCGCACAAGCTTGGAAAGACCGTGTACTGCCTCTGCTATCTCTGGGTTCCGCTTGTGCGGCATGGTACTAGAGCCAACCTGCCCCATGACGAAAGGTTCCTTGAGCTCGGCTATCTCCGTCTTCTGTAGTTCATATATCTCGTTACCTATCTTGCCCAGTGTGCACCCGACCATGGCCATAAGGCACGCGAATTCCGCCAAACGGTCGCGGGAAGTGTGCCAAGCAATGTCTGCGGTTCCCAGTCCAATCTTGTCCATCACACGCCTGTCTATCTCCATGCCTAGGCTGCCGAAGCCTGAGTAGGTGCCGACACCGCCGCATAGGTTGCCGACAAGAACACGTTCGCGGCTCTGCACGAAGCGGGAGATGTTCCTGCTGATTTCTCTGAGCCAGATCGCCGCCTTGAAGCCGAAAGTCGCCGGCAACGCATGCTGGCCATGGGTTCGTCCCGGCATGACTGTGCTTCTGTGACGCTCAGCCAGCCTCATGAGCGCCTCCTCAATCTCGCTCAAGTCGCGAAGGATGATCGTGTACGATTCTTTTACTCCCAGCATCATCCCAGTATCGGTTATGTCCTGAGTCGTAGCGCCGTAGTGAATGTACTCACCCCAGCCGTCATCACAAAGCCTCTGAACATTCCTCAGAATCGGCATGATGGAGTGTCCCGTTCGCTGGAATTCTGCCGCTATGTAATCGAAATCGAGCAGCTCTACCCTGGCCTTCATCCGAATCTCCCGAGCGGCCTCAGCGGGAATCACGCCCAGCTCGGCCTCTGCTTCAGCCAAAGCGGTCTCAACTTCAAGCCAGCGCCGGATCATTGACATGTCATCCCAGACCTGGCGCATCTCCTCTGTGCTCCATGAGTCTTTATACACTTGGGAGTCAATCAAATGCGATGCCACAGCGTATTATGCCTCCTCTCATATTCCCAACAACGCCTGCGACATGTCTGGCGCCGTATCAATTCTCATGCACGCATTCCATAGTGACTCGGCCTTGCCGGGGGCAACGACGCGGCCCGCTAATGCCATGAATTTCTCCCTTATGGTATCCTTTGACACTGGATTCTCGGGATCACCCCGGCGAAACTCCACTCGTTCCTCAAAAACACGCCCATCATTCAGCTCGACTTGGATCTCGGTCGGTCGCTTGTCACGGAATACCTTTTCGAGCTCAGGATCAATTGTGATACTCACCCGCTGCATTAGCTGGCGTGTCGCGGTATCATCTAGCCAGACCCCCTCAAACGATTCCAGGGCAGGACTACCGTACAGTAGTCCATGGCTTACGCAGAAAGGGATACTGAACTTCGCCTCGTATGAACTGCTCGGATTGCTGATTCCTGCTACTCTCACTGCTACTGAGTTCGTTCGCACAACGATTCGACGGACAATGCCAGCAATCACAGACGGATTGCTATCGCCGATGGCATCGCTCAGTCTTCTTCGAACGCCGACTGCCGCATCAATGGGAGTGTGGGTATGCCCGCACGATGGGTACATCTTCGTCGTGACCTCAAGGATTCGGTAATGGGAGCCCAGATCCAGAACTGCCCGACTGAGGTCACACTCGCCCGCAGTCGCCCGGCAGAATCCCTGGTCACCTTCTAGGATCCTTAGCGCGCCTGTAAAGCCTTGACGCGCAAGCTTGGCTGAGAGCAGACCGCTCATGGCTGCCTTGCCCGGGTGCAATGGTTTCGTCATGGCGCCGTCTGACTGGAACTCCCACAATCCTGCTGCTTGACTGCCTGCGTTGCCCAATGCATTCACGATTTCATCGGGAGCAAGTCTTAGGACCCTGCCCGCTGCTGCCGCTGCAGCAAAAGCTCCGACTGTTCCGGTGGTGTGCCAGAACCGGTAGTGCGCGGGGTTTACCGCATCGGCGATTCTGATTCCTACATCGTAGCCTGCAACTAGGCCAGCCAGGAACTCCTCTCCCGAGGCTCTCTCCTGTTCAGCTGCCGCCAATGCAGCTGGAATCGTAGGCGCCGCGGGGTGGTACAGAGAGTTTCGATGCGTGTCGTCGTACTCCCATATGTGAGATGTAAACCCATTCACAAACGCGGCCATAAGCGGTGTTGATCGCCGGTGAGTGCCCACTATGGTGCAGGATCCATGGGCGAGATCCTCCTGAACAGCCCGAAGCGCCCTTTCTGCTGTCTCGCTCTTGGTGCCTGCTACCGCGCAGGCTATCCAGTCCGCAAAGAGAATCCTCGCCTTATCGACAACCTCGGGTGGAAGCTGACGAAAGTCTACACGGTGAACGTAATCGCTGAGCACTTGGGTTATGGTGCTGTGCATCAGATCCCTCCTCTAGTAGCGCAGCCCTGTCCGGTATGTCACTTGGGTACGCTCTGTAGCTTCTTGCTTCGCATCCTCTGCATGAAGATCTTGGCTATAGGCATGAGGAAGAACCATGCAGACACAACCAAGAGTACCAGCGCGATCGGGCGAGTGTAGAAAATGCTGTAACTGCCTCTTGATATAACCAGCGCCTGCTGCAAAGAGGTCTCAGCCATCGTACCAAGCACCATAGCCAGGATCATCGGCGACACCGGTAGACGGAGCTTGTTCATGACAAACCCCAACACTCCGAAGATTAGCATAATCCATATGTTGAAGATGTTATTGCCCATGGAATATGCACCCACAGCGCAGAAGGCAGCGACGGCGCCACCCAGGAGCGGCTGAGGAATCGCGAGAAGCAGGCCTGACATGAAGCGTGCTACTAGTAGGCCCATCCCTCCCATGAGGATGTTGCCTATGAAGAAGGCTGCAAGTATCCCGTACGCAATTTGGGGCTGCTCCATGAATAGCATTGGGCCAGGGCGCAGGCCATGAATCATCAACGCTCCAAGGAATAGCGCGGACGTGGAGTTGCCCGGAACGCCGAGCGAAAGCAGAGGAACCATTGAGCCTCCGACCACTGAGTTGTTGGCTGCCTCGGGCGCGGCAACGCCTTCAGGCACACCTGTGCCGAACTCAAGGCCAGGGCTACGCCGGCGCGCGATCTCGTATGCAAGGTATACCGCCATTATCATCCCAGCGCCCGGCACGATCCCGATGAAAGTGCCAAGCGCCGCGCATATGACCCATATCGGCAGTAGGCGACGGATCAGCGCTCGCTCCAGCCTGAAACTACCTATTTGGCCCACTCTGCCTGTGCCGGCCGCGGTACTCGGCCCGGTATTCGACATTCCCATGACTGAGGTGATCCCAAACAGTCCAATCAAAGCAGGGATGAATGGGATACCATCAAGCAGGTTCGGGTTTCCGAAGTAGAATCGCGGGTAGCCGACCTGAGGCGACATTCCGATTGTAGCAATGAGGAGCCCCAAGACTCCTGATATCAGGCTTCGCAGGACTGAGTCTCCTCCCATCCCGGCGATCGTGCTGAGGCCAAATACGGCGAGAGCGAAATACTCAGCCGGACCAAATCTCAGAGCCTGCTCGGCAAGCCACGGCGCGGCGAACATCAGAACTAGTGTGCTGAAAACCCCACCGAAGACCGAGCTCGCAGTCGAGATGGACAAGGCCTGCCCCGCCAGCCCTTTTCTGGCCATAGGATAGCCATCCTGTGTGGTAACCACTGATGATGCGGTACCTGGTATGCCCACAAGAATGGATGCGAACGACCCTCCGTAACAGGCAGCGCAGTATATGCCCACAAGCATCGCCAGGCCGACGATGGGTTCCATCGCGAAGGTTATCGGAATTAGGATTGATATCGTAATGGTATCATTTAGCCCAGGAATCACGCCGACCACGAGGCCCAGCAATACTCCACCGGCCAGCATAAGAAATACATGCGGCTGCAGTATGACCTGGAATCCCAGAGCAATGTTCGACAGCAGACTTCCCATTATGGCATCACCCCTCACTACAACACTGGGAATTGCTCTTGGCTAGCACCTACAGAAGAATGCCCGTGGGAAGCGGAATTCCAAGGGCAGTCCGAAAAACCAGATACAGCAGCACCGTGACGCCTATGGCCGCCACGGCCATAGGCAGCCATCGCCGGTAACCAAGCACAATAAACAGTCCGAACGTAAGGACGAGGTTAGCGACGGCGAATCCTGCAACACCAAGAAGAAGAATGTGAAGCACAATGACCCCTAGGATCTCGAAGAATACAACCATAGAACGTGACAACTGATCCTTCTCGGCCTTTTCAGGGGGCAGGGTGAGTGCGGCAACAAACTGCAACGCGCCCAGGATGATGGCCACTATCGACATGAGTCGCGGATACATTGCTGGAGTTGTCGGTATCGATGCTGACATAATTAGGAATATGGCGCCGATAACGATAATAGATATTCCAATAGTCATCTCACGCGTCTTTTGCCCCATACGCTCGCCGCTATGCAATCCCTCCGGCTGTGGCCCTCGGTTGGGACCATGCGGACTCTCTCCTTTCATAGCACCAGACTAGGCCGATGGACATGCCGCGCCACAGAAGAGCCATTAAGGCCCGGATGAAAACGTGAGGGCGAGAGGTTGCGGACGCTCTGCGTAGCCCCCATGTTCCTTTACATTCACTCTCGCCCAAACACGCCGTCGAATTAGTCACCCAGTTGCCATTACTTGGCCTTACCGATGCCGAGCTCCTTGAAGATCTGGGTTACTGCAGCAGCATCGTTGTTCATGTACTCAGCAAAGCCAGCCGGTCCACGGTTGATCACTGGATAGCCTGCCTTGGCCATTCTCTCTCTGAAGACTGGATCATCGATTCCCTTTTGAAACGCAGCCGCAAGATGCTGCAGTATGGGCTGGGGAAGCCCTGCTGGAGCCGCAATACCCCTCCACGCCCCGTATACCAGCTCTATGCCAAGCTCGCGGAATGTGGGAACATCGGGCAGATCCCGTGACCGCTCCTCAGAAGCCACCGCCAAGACAGTGAATTTCCCTTCCTTAACCTGACTCTGGCATTCGCCATATGCCATGAGTCCAACGTCCGTATAGCCACCCAGCAGTTGCATAATCTGCTGAGGTGCACCATTATTGTGGACGTACTCGAACTTTGCGCCAGTCTGTTTTTCCAGCATCATACCGGCAATGTGGTGTGACGTGGAGTGACCCGGTGTGCCCATTACGAGAGACCTCTTCTTCGTAGCCTCAATTAGCTGGGCAGCGCTCTTGTAAGGAGATTTACTAGGAACTACGAGTATCTCAGGGTCGAAGCAGTACAAAGCTATGGGCTGAAATGACTTGTGGGTGTATGTCGTCTCTTTGGTGAGAGGGTTAGTGACAACAGAAGACGTGCATGCCAGAAGAGTGTACCCATCAGGCGCCGAGTTGGCCACAAGGGTCTGTCCGATCACCGCGCCTCCGCCCGGCTTGTTCATTATGACTAGCTTGGCTCCCAGCGCCTTCTCAACTGACTCCGCAAGAAAACGGCATGTTACGTCAACTGCCCCTCCCGGGTCGAACGGAACGACAAGGTTCACTATGCGATCTGGATAAGCAGCCGAGACGCTTCCGATGGCAATACTCAGGATCATCAAACAAGCAAATAGCGAAATGGTCGCACGCCGACTCATGGTACCTACCTCCTCATGTACTAGTTAAGACCAGTGCTCAAGTCCCTTGTGATAGACCTTATGAGCGTCGAAGGCAATAGACTACGCACCCACCCCTCCCATGCCCGTTCTGCCACTTGACCTGCTCAGTATATTAAGCAAGATCTATGCCATATGTGAGTTGTACCCCGATAGCTGCTAGAGAGAGTACGTACGGAGCCAAGTGGGTGTCAAATTGAGACGCTTCCGCATAGTGACATGTAGAGACTGAGCTACTTCCCCAGGCCGTACTCGCGTATCCTGCGGTATATAGTTGAGCGACTCAAACCGAGTTGCTCCGCAAGCGCTTCTTTGGTTCGCGCGGTATCGCCCAGTCGACGAAGGCCGTCTTCTATCGCTGCTCGCTCCCAATCCGCGCTCGACATGGGGCCGCTCGGACAGGCACGAGGTGTCAGGCCAGTGTCACGATGCAATTTGCGCGGAAGGTGATCCAGTTCAATGACCTCACCCGGGCAGGTATGGAGTACGTACTGAGCCGCATTCGCTAGTTCCCGAATGTTGCCCGGCCAATCGTACTCCAGCATGGTCTGCTCAGCCGCTTCTGACAGGGTTGGAGGTACACACGGTATCGCGGAGGAATACTTGTCTAGGAAATTATAAAATATTGGTATGATGTCGCTCCTGCGCTCCCTTAGAGGAGGAATGCGGATGGGAATCACGCTCAGCCGAAAAAAGAGATCTTCACGGAACTCCCCCTGCCGTACCATGCCTTCGAGATCCCTATTTGTCGCAGCGAGGATCCGCACATCTGGATTGGTCGTCCGCGTGCTGCCGATACGCTGGATCTCGCCGCGGTCAAGGGCGCGAAGAAGCTTTGCTTGGAGCCTTAGCGAACAGTCAGCTACTTCATCAAGAAACAGGGTGCCGCCATCGGCCAGTTCGAATTTCCCCGGCTTGCCCCCTTTCCGGGCTCCTGTAAATGCTCCTTCGTCATAGCCAAACAGCTCCGAGTCGAGCAGATCTTCGGGTATGGCCGCGCAGTTTACGGCGACAAACGGTCCGGATCTGCGCGAGCTGTGATAGTGGATTGCTCGCGCAAAAAGCTCCTTGCCAGTGCCGCTTTCACCCGTCAGAAGTACCGTAGCTGAGCCCATGGCGGTACGCAGTGCAAGCCTCTTGGTCTCCTGCAACGCAGAGGATTGACCCAGGATGTGGTCTATGGGGCGGTCAGGCTGCCCGTCAGCGATTTGGTACGCGTAGCGTCGCGCGTTTTCTATAGTCCTGAGCAACTCCACAGCACCTACCATTCGGCCCCCGCCGAAAAGCACCGACCCAGAGCTCACATACTGAATTGATCCGTAAGGCGCCGACACAGTGACCTCCTTATCGCTGTAGCCCTTGCTGGTACTAATTACTTCCAAAATGGGCGCTCCCCGAAGTATCCCCTGCAGGTTTCTGCCGATCAGATCGCTCTCGGGTATCTTCAGTATCTTCGAAGCTGCGTTGTTGCAGCAGATAACGGTTCCTCCATCGTCCACTGCGATGATGCCTTCTCCCACCGCTTCTACAATGCCTCTGAGCTGGTCACGTGACTCTTCGAGCCTCTGAGCGATATGTACATTCTTGGCCGCGCTCTCAACGAGCCTTGCCATCTGCTCGACAAACTCCATGTATTCATCAGTGTGGTCAAGCATATGCTGACGCTGTTCGCTGCAGAAACCTATTAGGCCCAGTACCCCCAGAGGCTTTCCGTCCAGAACCAGGGGATAGGCCATGTGGCATGTCTCAACGCAATCCACTCCCGCTTCACATTTCTCGCATACGGGATCGTGTCGGGGATCCACAATGACGACTGGCTTGCCTTTTCGCATGACCTCGGCGAACGAAGACGACTGAGCAACTTGCTGCCCAATGAGCGCAGCATACCTTCCTGTGCCTGCAATGCGAGTCAACCCGTATTCTACTATGGTAACATCGAACTGCAGCACAGTAGCCACTGCCTGAGCCACCTGCTGTAGGAAACCCACGAGCGGTGTGTTCCACAATGTCATCATGAAACTGCCCTCCAGAACTCCTTTTTCGTTCACCCTTCAGTTAGCGAATATTCGGCCAAACTGCATAGAACTCCTGGCTAGTGAGACGACAAATGTCACTTTGAGACAGCTTCACAATTGCCGGCCATGGCAAGGTCACACGGATCCCAGGCGAGCCGGACTCTCCGTCATTGCGCTCTGTGTGGCACGCTCCTTGCTTTGTACACTCTCTGTGTCAGTCAGATGATCGCGCCTATTCACTTGTCTCTTGCTGACAACACTTCGAAGTGTGGGGGGACAGCTGTGATACTGTCACTGAAGGAATTCCTGCGGAGCGAAGTAAGACCTGCGTACGGCTGTACTGAACCTGTAGCCGTTGCTCTTGCGGTCTCTCGGGCGCGCGAGGAGTTGGAATCGCATTTTGGTCAGGTGTGTCAGGATGACATCCGCAGCGTGACCTGCGAGGTCAGCGACAGCATATACAAAAACGGTGCGGGGGTAGGCATACCGGGGGCAGGCGGGGCACGGGGCAATGCCGTTGCCGCGGCTCTGGGTGCAATCGTCGGGCATTCCTGCTATGGCCTGCAGGTGCTGCAAGAGACTCAACCTGATCACGCACGCATAGCGCGCGAATGGGTTAGGGATGGCCGTGCGAAAGTGACCCGGAACCCCCACGAGACTGGTTTGTATATTAAGTCCACTGTATGTACAGAAGCGCACTATGCCTGCTGCGTGATACGGCATGAGCACACGAACATAGTTGAGTTGGCCGTTGACGGTAACATCATCACATCTCAGGCACAGGATCGGCAAGTATCAAGCCGTTCGGTATCGGACGTCGTCGGGCACATGCTCTACGTCGATCTACTCGGTCTGGCAGACGAAATGGACCTTGATGATCAGGAGCACCTATTGGAAGGCGTAAGGCTGTGCAAACGTATGGCAGAGCACGGCCTCGGTTCATTCCAGCAAGTCGATCAAGGCATGGGAATAGGAAACGGGCTTGCTGACCTGATCAGGGCGAAGGCCATGGGTAGCGACCTTGGCTATGCGATTCGCATGGCCTGCTGCGCGGCTTCTGATGCCCGCATGGCAGGAGCGCCGCTGCCCGTGATGAGCAGTGCAGGAAGCGGCAACCATGGGATCACAGCCATATTGCCCGTGGCCATGGTAGGTGAGGCTTTGGGTAGGAGCGAAAGCCAGATAGCCCGCTCGCTTGCAGTGAGCCATCTGTCCACTACATTCATCAAGAGCAGGCTGGGACGGCTGTCGCCAGTTTGCGGCTGTGTAGTAGCAGCTGCGTCGGGGGCCGCGGCTGGGATAGTTCACATCATGGGTGGCAGTGTCGATACCCGCATCCTGGCTATGCAGACGGTGCTTGCCGGTACCGCAGGAATGGTATGCGATGGGGCCAAGGAAACATGTTCGCTCAAGGTGGGGATCGGCGCAAGCGAAGCTTACTTAGCAGCTCTGCTGGCAATGGACGGGAAAGGGGCTAGCACATCATTGGGCGTAGTAGGCCCATCATTTGATGATACGATAGCCAACATAGTAAGCCTTAACAATCAGGGAATGAAAGACGTAGACAAAGTGATGATCGATATTCTTGAGGCGAGAAACGGCGTCGGCATCTGCTAGGTGGATCGCGAAAAGGAACCCACCTCCGGCGGCTTGCTTCGAGCTATGGCTACGCGTCTGCGTCAAGCGTCTCCGGCAGGCCCGCAAGCAGCGGAATGCGAACAGCCGCATCGATCGCGACGGCGAGCAGGAAGACGTACTCGGGGCCGAAGTGATCCCATATGAGCCCGGACATGAAGGCCAGGGCGGCGCCGACGAGCATCCTGAAGAATCGCAGAACAGCCAGCCAATCGCTCACTCTGCTTGAGGGAACGAGCTCAAAGGCCATAGCCTGCGTCACAACCAGCGTCATCGAGACGGTCCCCTGCAGAACGCCTGCAAGTATCAGAAGAACCGGACGTGCGGACCAGACGAGTAGCAGATTGCTTGCCCAGAACACAGGAGCAAGGGCATAGAGAATCCTCTTGCGCCCGAATCTGTCGGCCAGCCTGCCCAGGGGAACCCCAAGCAATAGGCCAACCACTGCAAAGGCGGTCACCATTGCCCCCAGCACGTACTGGTCTGCCATCTTAACCTCGCGCGCAAATACCTGGGTAAATGGAAGCACCATGCCCGTGGGCAGGTTGGCGAGGCAAGATACAGCCACGAACCGCCACAAATCAGGGCGCTCGCCCAACAGCAACAGCGGCCTGATGCCTGCCCGAAGGCCTGCCTTTTCGGAAGCGACGTATTCCGTCTGCGATAGTTGAGTGGATATGAGAAGGAGCGACCCGAGGGAAAGAACCGAAGCGATCAGGAACAGGGGCCTGATCCCCTGCGTGCTGATTCCGCCAAACCGGGTGACAAGTATTGCTCCGATCACCGGCCCGATAAGCCCCATCACCCCCTGCGCAAGGCTCTCACAGCAGCCCATGGCTGTCGCCCGGTCTTTGTTAAGAAGCGAACTGCCGCACACGATCCCACAGCTGTGGCCGGCTGCAGTCGATCCACACCACCAGATCATGGTGCCCATAAGCGCAACAACCCAGCTATTGGCCAACCCGGTAACCAGATACGAAAGCCCTACCAGAGCCACGCCGACCACATACACTCGCTTGGTCCCCAACCTGTTGGCAGCAGCTGCCGACACAAGCCCGAGCACCGCGCCCGCAGCCATACCAGTGCTGTTGACCACACCCAGTTGTGTCCCTGTAGCCCCGAGAAGCGCTATGTATACACTCAGGTACGGAAAAACCATCTGATAGAGAAGTTTATCTACAGACGCTCTGCAGGCTGTAACCTTCCAGTCGCGTGGCTGCCTCGAGAAAAAGCGGATTGCCTGCGACAATGCGTTGGCCATCAATCTGCCCACATCCATTTCCATTCCGGCCCTGCAACTGCCGGCTCCGCTATCGCAGCCTGCGGACCATGCCTGAAGCATAGCCGACGTCGGCACCAGGATGCGTCTCACATGGGCCGGCACTACGAATACTATCATAGAATCCGCCCCGCCAGCCATCTTATGGGCGAGTTCAAATGCATTTTCTGATCAGGGAGCCGCCAGGTGGGCAATGGACGGACGGTTGGCCCATAGATCTGGTTTCTTCGTGTAGCGCTGCTGAGATTGCGGCGAGAGCCCTAGGGCAAAGGGGGCAAGTGGGGCAATTCGGGCAGAGAGGGCGCACAGAGGCACGCGCCACTTCCTTGCGGAATACCCCTGGGGGTATACTGCGGGAGATACCCGCGTTTTTTGACGGTAGTTCAGGCCGATGTACTCAATTTTAGAGTACGTGCCTTTGGGCCTGCGCCTGCCGACAGGAAAACTGGAGTTGCGCAGGTACTCCCGGGATCACTCATGCCCTATTATATGGTAACGCGTTGGCATATCGGGCCGCAACGCGTGCGGTCATGCCATAAACATCCGTATTATGGGATATGGTGTCATTGTTCCTGCCCTCTTCTAGGCCCCGACCCCTCCGATACCCCCGCATTTTAGCAGTCTGCAGGCGAGCTCGCCGCCATACGAAATCGATGTACTCAAGAATTGACGGTATCTCCAAGACTACCGTCAGAATCTGAGTACGTGCCAGCTCCAGACGTTTTGGCATCATATCGTCCCCACCAGGCCAGCTGAGGGCAGTTTACGACGAAGACCATGCTCTAGTCTCGCAAAATCCGCGGCTCGCTTCCTCCACGATATCACCTCCCGAGTCTCACGTTGAGGCCCGCAGCCAGGCGGCTGACCCCTACCACGTCTAGCACATGCACTCCCTCCGCGTGCAGGGTAAATCCCGAAAATGCCGAATGAAGACTCGAGGCGGTGTGATTATGTCCAACTACAAGCTCCTCGTAACGGATATAGACGGCACTTTGGTAGATTCCAGGCAAGAGGTCCCCGCTGAAAACCGCCAGGCTGTACAGCGACTCCTGGCCGCAGGCGCTCTCTTTACGTTCGCAACAGGCAGGATCGAGGAGTCCACGATACCGTATGCTCGCGACCTCTCGGCAAATGCGCCCGCGATACTGTACAACGGGGCGAAGATCGTCGACCTTGAGCGTGGCGAAACGCTCTTCGAGCGAAACCTGCCCATGGATCGGGCCATCGCAGCCCTTGAAGTCGCATCGAACTTCGATGTCAGAACGCACGTATACATAGACGGCCAAGTGTATGTAGCAAGAATCGACTCGGTGGTAAGGGATTACGCAAAGAAAGATCGTGTAGACTGCATCGAGGTGGGCGATCTAGTAGCGTTTCTCAGAAGCGGGCAGACGCACGTGCCGCCTACCAAGTTCCTTATCATCGGCGAGCCGCAATCGCTTGAGATACTACATCGCGAATTCCAGGCTGTCTTCCCCGAAGGATCGCTGGTCGAGTCAGATACCTGCTATCTGGAACTACTCCCCCCAGGTGTATCCAAAGGCGCCGCCCTTTCAGTCCTCTGCGAGATCCTCGGCCTGGACCTCGCCGACACTGTGGCAGTGGGAGACAACATGAACGATGTCGAGCTGATCCAGGCAGCAGGCATGGGCGTAGCAGTCGAAAACGCGCATCCATATGCCAGGGAGCAGGCGGCGTTCGTCGCTCCGTCCAATGAGGAGTGCGGCGTTGCGACCGTCATACGCCGGTTTTTCGGAGTGTAGGCAGGGAAAGCCGTGTCAGAACCGCGACGCCCCGGCCATCGCTGAACTGGCGATGGTCGGGGCTGCAGAAAGCGGCTGTGGAACATGACTTCCGGACATGCGTGGTGGCCTAGTTAACTCCCTCAGGATCCGTGCACGATAGCGCGGAGCGCGCGCACCTCGGCCTCGGGATCGCCGGACTGGAACACGTTGCGCCCGAAGGCCACTCCGGCGGCGCCGCACGCTATTGCCTGGCGAGCGACATCACGCGCGTCGCTGGTCTTTGGACCGCCGGCGATGACTATCGGAATTGGGCATGCCTGCACAACGGAGTCGAACCCGTCCGTGCGGAAGTAGGTCTTGACCATATCGGCCCCAAGCTCATATCCGACCCTGGCGCACACAGCGATCCACTCAGAGTCAAACCTGTGGTCAGGATCCGCTGGAAGCACTTCCGCCAGAACCGGTATTCCGAGGCTGTGAGCATCATACGTCACTTGCGACATGATGTAAAACATCTCCTGCTCCTGCTCAGACCCGGCGAAAACCATGATGCACACCGCATCGGCCCCAAGCGCGCATGCCTCTTTCACATCACATACGAGAGTGTGGTACGTCTGGTTCGGGTTGAACTTAGTAGATCCGCCTGTGACGCGCACGATCAGGCCGGCTTTGCCCGCGTACCGCGTCCACTCGCTTCTTGCGAACCCAGGGTTGACAAGCAACGCATCGGCCCCGCCGGCGACCACTGCGTCGACAATCGCCGCGGGATCGCGTATCCCCTCCACCGGCCCCATGAAGCCTCCGTAGTCCAGGGGGCATACCACACTCCGACCGTTCTTCAGGATTCTGCTGAGCCTCACATTGACGCCAGTCACACAAAGACCTCCCTGTTCCATCAGTCAGGCCATCGCCGCCAGCGTATGGCCAAGGTCGGCGGTGGCGGGATACGCTCTGCGGTATACCCCGTACAGGGTGTCGTACACACTCTTTCTGGAATCGTCAGGACGCACTACCCTATCTGTGCCGACCCATCTGCGCCTGAGCGCATCCACTCCATCCACAAGGCCTGTGCCAAGGGCTGCAAGGTACGCCGCTCCAAGCGGAGCCCCTACAGGGTTCGACACGCATACCTGCTCCAGGCCGGTTATGTCGCTCACGGCCTGAGTCCAGAGCGGGTTCCTGGTCCCGCCTCCCACTGCCCGAATCGTGCGCGGCGCGACTCCCGCCTCGCCCATGGCATCGATATGATGCCTGATTTCGTACCCAACGGATTCAAGAAGAGCCCGGTACAGGTGTCTTCCCGTGTGCTGAAGCGTCAGCCCGAGTATCACGCCGCGCGCCCGCTCGTCGTTGACTGGCGTCCGCGCTCCGCTGAAGTACGGCAGGATCACGAGTCCATCGGAGCCCGGCGGCACCCTCTCAGCATCCCTGTAGAGCGCTTCATACGCGCTCACACCCGATTCGGCCGCCAGCTTACGGGCCTCTGCTCCAAAGTTGTCTAGGTACCATGTAGTAAGAGCGCCGGCGGCCGCGGTAGCGCCTCCAAGGATGTACCTGCCATCAAGGCAGTAAGCCCCGCCGAACAGCTTGCTGTGCACTCGTGGGTTGTTCGAGCAGCCAAGTATCACTGCGGTTGTGCCATAGATCAGGCAGGCCTCGTCTTCGTCGGTCATGCCTGCACCCAAGCACTCTGCAGCTGCGTCACAAGTCCCCGCTACAACCGGAGTCCCGGGCGCAAGCCCCGAGGCATGGGCAGCCTCACGGGTAACGTGGCCCACAACCGTGGCCGGCCATACAGGCTCGGGAAACAGGCGCGGATCGATTTCTGCTGCGTCGAACATCCTGCGGCTCTTTCGCTGCTGCTCCACATCGATGAAGCCTGCGGCGTTGGCGGTGAACAAGTCGGCCGACGGCTGCCCGGTAAGCCTGAACGCAAGGTAGCCCGGTGCGTCAACAAAGAGATGGGTCTTAGCGTACACATCCGGTTCGTGGTCTCTGACCCACATGGCCTTGGGAAGCAGCGATTGCGTGGTGATAGGGTTAGCCGTGATTGTGAGGGCCTCGCCCGGCCCAAGCCGCGCTCCAAGCGCCGCTATCTCCTCATGGGCGCGACCGTCTATCCCGTAAAGTATCGCCTGCCTCAGGGGGCGACCGCTGTCATCGACCGGGAGCAGGCAAGGCCCGATGCCACTGCACCCCACGCCGGCAATACTCTTGGGATCGATCCCCGATTCACTGATCAGTTCCCGGACCACGCGTACAAAGCCGCCCCACCACATCTGCTCGGGGTCGTGCTCCGCTAGGCCAGGCGCCGGCATGTTCGTAGTGTGGGTGCATGAGACCGTTCCGAGCACATCCCCCTTCGGCGTGACCAGAACTCCCTTGACACCAGAAGTGCCGATGTCCACGCCTAGCATTGCTGGTTCCACCACAATCCCTCCATATCACGCTCTACTCGGACCCCCGACAAGCTGGAAGCGGAGCGGAGGCACGCTGCGCGCAGCCCCCGCCCCGAATTGCCACTATCACGTATTCATCTGCTCCTTTGCCGTCGCATGCGCGCGACACGCAAGCCGAGCCTAATCCCAGGGCCACGCGCCCTTCGCCGGAACGTTGGATGGAGTCACCAGCGGTGCATCCACATAGATCGTGCTGGTCGGGACTGCTTTGTCTATAGCCTTGCCCTTGACTACGATGTCATCGATCAGATCGATCGCGGCCTTTGCCATCAGCTCAAAGGGCTGAGCCACTGTCGCCACAAAAGGCGAACCACCCCTGATGAGATCGAACGACTCCTGCTCGCCGTCCACTCCCGTCACGAAGCACTTGTTCCTGCCTATCTTGGAGGCTTGCAGGGCCATGGTAACCGCCATCGCAGGTCCGTCCCACGGGCACCACACGGCGTCGATCTTGTCGCCATACTGAGTGATATACGTCTCCATCTTGGCCTGCGCATCTTGCATGAAGCCCGCGGGCGGCAGATTGTGGGTAGCAAGCACCTTTACCTCGGGGTTCTCGATGAGCACCATATCGAGCGCCCGTCCGCGTTTCCTCGTGCCATGGTGCTCGCTGAACTTGAACACGATGATGTTCCCCTTGTGGTTGAGCCTGTCCATCATGAAGGAAGATATCTTGGAGCCCATGACGAAATTGTCAGTTGTGATATCGGCAATCACTCCCTCGGCCACGCCGGAGTCGATGGATATCACCGGGATCTTGGCTTTGTTGGCCGCGTTGATGGCAGCTTTGATGCTTGGCAGGTCCGACATGGCAACGACGATTGCGTCAACCTTCATCTGTACATAGTTCTCGATCTGATCAGCCAGGCTCGGCCACGAGCCTTTCGCATCGGCGTTGATCACTTTCCACCCCTTGGCCTTTCCCTGAGCAACAAACGCATTAGTCGTTCTGACCTGAGACGTAGCAGTCATGTTGGCCGTAACATAGCCAATCGTCGGAACCTTAGCCGCATGACCCACAGACACTAGCCCCATCACCAAGACGATAACGCATACAAGAGTCAACTTCGCAATCTTCGATAGATTCACTCTGATGCACCTCCGCTGCATATTTGGTCCCGCGCAGATCGCTGAACTACAGGTAGTGGAGGACTGCTGCCTACTTAGGATCCCATATCACCTCCCAGGTTCCAGACGCATTATGTATAGCGCTCATCCTAGTGCTTCGGCCGCAAAGTCGCCAAGGTTACTGCGAGAACAATGATGATGCCCTTTGAGATATCCTGCCAGTAGTACGAGACACCCAATAGTGTTAGGCCGTTGTTTATCACGCCGATTATGAGGACTCCGATGAAGGTTCCGATAACGCTGGGCCGCCCATCGCGCAGGACTGTCTGGCCCAGGAAAGCTGCTGAGATCGCGTCTAGGAAGAAGCCTGATGCAGCCGTGGGCTGCCCCGACCCAAGGCGAGACGCGAGTATGATGCCTGCCGCCCCCGCGCCCAGGCTCGAAAAGAGCAATCCCAGGCCGCGGTACTTGCTCACCGCGATTCCGGATAGTCGGGCCGCCGTGATATTGCCGCCTATCGCGTGCATGTACCTGCCGGTGCGAGTTCTCGACAGCACGAATTGGCCCAATGCTACAACAAGCGCCATAATGATGACCGGCGCAGGGATAATGCCCACATAACCTCTTCCGATGAACTCGAATGCGGGCGGGAGCTGCGCATATATGGCTTGCCCTTGCGTATACAGAAACGTGACGCCAGTAGCCACTGAACCGGCGGCCAGGGTAGATATGAACGAAGATATGCCTACGCGCGTCACGAGCACTGCGTTTGCCAGGCCGAACAGAGCTGCGACGCCCAGGCCTGCCAACACGCTAATGATGGTAGGCGCTCCCCGAACGAGAAGGCTCACAGTCATGACTCCTGCTATAGAGCCTATCGATCCTATGCCGAGATCGAAGTCGCCCGTCACCATGCAGAACGTGAGCCCAGTGGCGATGATCGCGAGCATCGATATCTGGCGTAGTATGTTTACGATGTTCCCGAATCGCAAGAACGCATCGCTCATCGTGCTGAAGAACACAACCAGAACCAGCAATCCGATCAGTGTCCCGTATTCCCATATGATGTTAGTCAGACGTCCCCAAAAACCGCCGCCTACCTCGCGTTCCACCGCCTGTGTTCCAGAACCGGAAGGTCCGTCCACTGCTATACACCTCCAAGGGCACACCTGAGAACAGCCTCGCCGCTCAGGTCCACATGCTCGATCTCGCCCGCCATCCGGCCGCCTCTCATGACATACACACGGTCCGACATGGCCACCAACTCGGGCAAGTCGGACGATATCAACAGCACTGCAGCTCCGTTCCTGGCTATGTTGAGCATCATCTGGTATACTTCGGTCTTCGCGCCAACGTCGATCCCTTGGGTAGGTTCATCGAAGATGAACACACGCCCGGGTTTCGCAAGCCACTTGGCTACAACCACCTTCTGCTGATTTCCGCCGCTCAATGTGGCAACGGGATCAGTTGCCCGCCTCGCCTTGACCTTGAGGTCACGCATGAGCGTTCCCACCGGCGTCCGCTCTGCGCTGGTACCTACCATCCCCCATTTCGTGAAGTCGCGCAGAAACGGAAGGCTGATATTGGCCATCACAGATTCGCTAGAGACGAGGCCGTATTCACGTCGCTTCTCGGGGACAAGGTATATTCCGGCCCTGATGGCCGCAGGCACCGACTTCGGTGTGGCTTCCTTTCCGTCCACGTAAACTCGGCCAGAGTCAGCCCTGGCCACGCCGAATATCACGGATGCCAGCTCACTTCTGCCTGCGCCCATGAGCCCGCCCAGGCCGACGATCTCTCCAGCCCTTACTGAGAGCGATATGTTCTCTAGGCCGATTCTGCTGCAGGTCAGATTCTCAACTCTCAGAACCTCGGCCCCAACAGGAACAGCCTCCTTCACGTACTGGCTGCCCAGATCTCTGTCGATCATGAGCCGGACTATGTCGGTCGAGGTGAACTGGCCCACAGGTCCACCGCCTGCCACTTGGCCGTTGCGCAGGACGGTGACTGTATCAGCCATCTCGAATACCTCGTTGAGGTGATGAGAGATGTACACTATACCCATACCCTGCCGCCGAAACTGGTGCAGGAGCTTGAAGAGAGACTCGGTCTCATGGTCGCTGAGCGCTGCAGTAGGTTCGTCAAGGACCATGATTCTGGGTTCCATGAAAGCGATCTTCGCGATGTCCACCAGCTGCTGATCGCCTGCCGACATTTCGCACACGGGAACATCCATTCGGATCGACAGGTTCAGCATGCTGAGAGCCTTCTTGGCCCTCTCCTGTATGGATCCGCGGTCAAGGACGCCGTATCGCGCGGGCTCATTCCCCAGAAGTATGTTGTCAGCGGCCGTGAGAGACGGCACCAGGGTTCTGTCCTGATATACGACGCCCACGCCGCACGCCAGAGCGTGCCGAGGATTGCTCATCTGCACTTCTTTCCCGTCCATCAGGATCTTCCCCGAGGTCGGCCTGTACACTCCCGAGAGCACCTTGATCAATGTTGACTTGCCCGCCCCATTCTCGCCTACGATGGCATGGATCTCGCCCCGACGCAGCGTAAGATCTACATTATCCAGAGCCCTCACGCCTGGAAAATCCATGCTGATCCCTTTCATTTCGAGAAGCGGGGAACCCACTATGACCTCACCTCGTTCGGGGCCTCGCTCAGAATCGCGGCAGCATCACAGACTGAAGCGCCCTCATGGACGATCGCCCAAAGCGCCCGGATCATGCCCACAGGGTTTGGATTCTGCCACACATTGCGGCCCATGTCGATCCCACGAGCCCCTCCATCCATAGCTGCCCTGGCCATTCTGAGAACGTCCACGTCCGTGTCCATCTTGGGTCCGCCGGCGATTATTACCGGCACGGGACAAGAATCAATCACCGACTCGAAGGCATCGGGCGTGAAATACGTCTTTACCATATCGGCACCATGCTCAGCCGCGACTCGGCATGCGAGCTTGAGATAGCGCGAGTCGAATTGCTTCTCGCGATCCTTGCCCACTGCAGTTACAGCGAGAACCGGAATGTCACATGCCGAGCACTCGCCGGCCAACATCGCCAGGTTCTCGATTGACCCTCTCTCGTTTGCGGTGCCCACGAAGATCGACGTGGCTACTGCATCGGCCGAAAGCCTTATTGCTTCATCCACACACGCTGTCAACCCTTCGTTGGTCAGGTCGGGGCCTGCGATTGTCGTCGCGCCTGAGACGCGAAGCACTACCCCTATCCTTCCGTCCGGCGCAAAGCAGTGGTTGAACACGCCTTTTGTCGCCATCAGGGCGTCAGCGTGTGGCGAGAGGGTTCGTGTTACGTCTCCTGGCCGTTCGAGGCCTGTTATCGGACCCAAAGCCATTCCGTGATCGAGAGCAAGCATGACGCTGTTTCCGTCGACTGGGTTGAACACCCGGGCCAGCC
>Ga0255346_1002912_pt1 | contig 20866 bp, 24 predicted proteins | sample wastewater_treat_FD_194410 | JGI IMG/M metagenome (GOLD analysis project Ga0255346, IMG submission 194410) | Wastewater microbial communities from Lulu Island WWTP, Vancouver, Canada - plant22 | ecosystem: Engineered > WWTP > Wastewater > Unclassified | place: Canada: Vancouver, British Columbia... | reverse complement strand
TGTAATGACCTTGTATATGGGGTCGATGATAACTGCAAGGAAGTTCTCACGCTTTGCCCTCCAGATCAGCGAAGGCGCTAACTTGTCCATTGGCTTTGTCATTCCTCGCAGGTTCCAGATACGGAGGTTGTGCAGATGGAGAGGTGGTATCTTCAGCGCATTGTATACATCCTTTACACGATGCAGACAGGACGCTTTGTCAAGTTCCAGATTCACATACAGCACCTTTCCCTTAGCGCACTGCCAGCCCAGCCACTTCCTGCCCTCGGCAATAGCTATTGCAAGTTCGATGAGGGCGAATGACTTGCCTGCTTTTGAAGGACCTGCCAGAAGCATCTTGTGACCCTGACGCAGTACGTTCTCGATGAGCGGCGGTGCAAGTTCGGGCATATTCTCCCATGCGTCAGACATATCCTCGAAGTCGGGAAGATCGTCGTTGACTGATTCTATCCACTCTTTCCATTCCTGCCATGATGAGAAGCCGCTGTTGGTCTCTACCAGGAACTGCTTCTTACCGTTACGCATTACTCCGGGCATCCTCGACAGTCGTGAGGGGTTACGACAGTTGCGGTCAACGTGCAGTCCATTTTTATCGCATATCTTATACAGGAATTCAACTCGCTCACGGTATTCCTTGAAACTGCCTGCTTCTACTCTGACGATCGCATGAAGTGACTTTCCGCCTGTGAAAACAAGCGCAGCGATAGGCAGTTTCAGATCGTGCGTGATACCGTTTTGCTGTGCAACAGGGATGCTGTCTGATTCTACAAGGGCATAGCGGTAGTCAGCCACGCAGTCATTTTTTACCCCCTGACCATTAAGCGGATTGAAGCGTATCCATGCCCCGCATTCTTCATTTATAGTACCGAATACTGATTCGATATCACCGTTGTACCTTGCAAGCTCCTGAAGGAGCATACCTGCGGTACGGTCATAGCTTCCTGCTTTCGGCTTGAATTTTCCGCCGTCAGCTTCATCCTTCCACACTTCAGTCGCGTAGCCGACTATGTCGTTCATGTCGAACAATGCTTCCAGATACCTGCGGATCTCTGATGCAGGGTCCCATACCTTCGGTTCGTGTATCGGAAGCTCCTGAGTATCCTCAGCGGATGTTACAGTGTATTCCTCACCGATAACATCGTCCCAGGCAAGGACTTTATCAGGAGCTTTTGACGGAGGATGATATCCGCCGTCTAAAGCCATTTTTACTATTGTTCCGGCAGTTACGGGAGTATCGCTCCCATTGAAACTGTGCCACTTTCTTTCGCATTCTCCCTGATGATATCTTGGAGCGTCACGCATAGACCAGGTATCCCATACAGATACGTCATAGCCTGAATCTTTAAGAGCCATTCCTATACCACACCACTGCTGATAGTCAAGCTCGGAAGGGTCGATGTATTCGAGGAGTTCTTCTAAATTGTCGTTTTTGTAGTTCATTTCATGCCTCCTGAGGTATAAATGTAGCAGGGTCTACACCGTTCGGAACGCCTTTCCAGCCTATGCTTGCGATACGGGTTATCATATTTGTTGCTGCTGTAAAGCTCCATCTGCCTACGTGCTGAAAGCCGTAGCGTTCAAGCATACGGATCTGTTTGGGCGTGGCAAGTCCTGCAAGCTGTCTCTGAGCGCAGGCACGGAGTATCTGTTCGGCTCTGCCTGCGGTGTCAACTGCTGACGGGTCAATGCCTCGTTTTTCAAGGTCTTTCTTCTGTGATTCTGTCACGGGATTCTGCTCCCATCCGAATGACGGTACATAACTGCTGAGAGAATTGTCCTGTATACTCATGGCGTACTGCATAGGGTCCACCAGCTTTGACCTGCGCTTTTTCAGCTTTTCAAGCTTTTCGGCGAGAGCGGCTTCACGGTCACGGACGACATCCTCGGAGGCTGTCTGCTCTGCTTCTTCAATATCTACAGGGCAGCCTGCCGCTGCTATCTGCTCTGTCATTTTTTCTGCTACTTCTTCATTCTCTGCAATCAGGCAAGCCGGACGACACAGTTCATGCCGTTCGGTGTGCCATAGAAAATCGAGCAGCAGCAGATGATCCTTGCCCTCAGCAAGTCTCGTTCCGCGACCTACCATCTGACAGTACAGCGCCCTCACCTTTGTAGAGCGGAGCACTACTATACAGTCAACTTCCGGGCAGTCCCATCCCTCGGTCAGGAGCATGGAGTTGCACAGCACGTTGTACCTGCCGTCAGTGAAGTCTTTCAGTATCTGTTCACGGTCGTCGGAATCACCGTTTACTTCTGCGGCACGGAAGCCGTGTCTGTTCAGTATGTCACGGAATTTCTGAGAGGTCTTGATAAGCGGAAGGAATACAACTGTCTTGCGGTCGGCGCAGTGCTTTGCCATTTCCTCGGCTATGCGTTCAAGGTACGGGTCGAGGGCTGTTGCAATGTCATTGGGTTTGTAGTCTCCTGCGGACGTTCCGACTTTTGTGAAGTCGATCTTTATCGGGATAGTCAGCGCTCTGATCGGTGTCAGATAGCCTTCCTTTATAGCCTGTGGAAGTGTGTATTCATAGGCAAGGCTGTCGAATACCTTGCCGAGGTTCTTCTGATCTCCTCGATCTGGTGTTGCTGTAACTCCGAGGACTTTTGCCTTATCGAAGTATCTGAGTATGACCTGATAGCTTTCAGATACGGCATGATGTGCCTCGTCAATGATAATAGTGTCGAAATAATCACGGCTGAACTGCTCCAGACGTTTTGCTCTCATGAGAGTCTGAACGCTTCCGACTGTCACTCTGTACCACTTCCCGAGACAGCTCTGCTCAGCTTTTTCAACTGAGCAGCCAAGCCCTGTAGCTTTCATTATCTTATCAGCTGCCTGATCGAGGAGTTCCCCACGGTGAGCGAGGATGAGAACACGGCTGCCTTTTTTGACTGAATCTTCTGCGATAGTCGCAAATACGATAGTTTTTCCGCAGCCTGTAGGAAGAACGAGCAGAGTTTTATCTCTGCCCTGTTCCCATTCTCCCCAGACCGCTTTTCTCGCTTCTTCCTGATATGGTCTGAGTTCCATTATTACACTCCTTTGATATTACTGTTATTTCCATCCCTGCTGCCATGGCTGTGTCTGCTGAGGCGGTGTATACTGTGTCTGAGGCTGCTGGTACTGCTGAGGCGGTGCCGGCTGTGACGGCGGTGCAAGTGCAGGCTGATTGTAGCTGGGATAAAGCTTTTCTATACGGTTAGTCTGCCTGTTTTCGCCGTCCTTCTTGTAATTATGTACGATCACTTTGCATATGCCCTGCTTGCCGATAAGTTCGGGAGTCCAGATCATACGAACAGGCTCGTCCTTCTTCTTCATGCCGATAGATGCGAAGAACTCAGAAAGCTTCCACTCCATCTTCTTGTGAAGCAGGAAGTTCTCCTGCAAATCGATACACTGTCCGTCATTGGTGTAAACGGTGAATGTGACGATAGCTTTAGGGCAGGCAGGTATCTTGTCGCCTCCGTCATATCTGCCCTTTTCAAATTTCTTGATGGTGAATACATAATCGCCCTCGGGGAGCAGTATAAAACTGCTCTCCTCTTTGATCTCGTCGTCCCATCCGAATACTCCGTCGGACTGAGGCTGTGTCTGAGCCTGCTGCTGATAGCTGTTGTAGGGGTTAGCGTAATTGTTTTGATAATCCATAATTTCTTCCTCCTTAATATGGAACATAGTCGTTGCAGTTTTCCTTGATGAGCTGTACTACCTGATCCCAGATAGTTGTCAGGTACACGAGATAGTCTGTCGGGAACTGCTGTATTTTCATGCCATTTGCCATGTAGTGACGGACATCGATGCTGACGTATTCGATCTGCTCGGCCGTTACATTATGCTGCTGCATGAGATCAGCAAGAGCATCGGGGATGCCCTGTACACGCTGATAACCTGTTGGCTGCTGAGGTGCTGTCGGGATGTCAACGAAGCTGCTGAGATCTTCCTTCACCGCTTCCGTCGGGATACCTGCCTGCTGAGCTTTTTCTATTACCTGCTGAGCCGGTGGTGTATTCACAGGCGGTGCAGTCTCAGCAGCAGGAGCGCTGCCGAAAATCGGAGCAAGGCTTTCCCAGGTGAGGGGGAGCTTGTCGGGCATTCCGAAGCGGTTCTTTGCATCCCACCACGCTGTTTTTGTGGTGTACATGATACGTTCGCAGGATGTAGCCTTGTGCTTCTTGCCTTTATCGTCAACGGCGATAATGTTAGTGCGAAATGCAAGGAAAAGAGTCATGTCAGACCATTCCTTCAGGAGCGGTGCGATCTTGTTGGTGGTCTTGTTGCCCAGCTTCAGCTCCCAGTGATCGAATTCCTCTGTTTCCTCGGGGAGAGTAGTCTTTCTGCTGATAGCATGGCAGAGAAGCACGATATTCACACCTTCTTTGATAAGGCGGTCCGTGCCGTCAAGGAAACGGCCTATCATTTCCTTTTCGTATTCCCAGCCTTTTCCGTAGTTCATGCCCTCAATGCCGGTGACATTGTGTTCAGTGCAGAGTGCTTCCAGAGCCAGTCGCTCAGCCCAGTCGAAAGTATCGACAATAGCAGTCTTATAGCCGTTTGCCTTGCAGGAGCTGAGTATGTACTCAAATTCATCTGTGAACATCTTCCAGCTTGTGGGCTTCGGCAGTCTGCGGACGTTCATCCTTGATGTACTGCCCTCACAGTCGATAAATACAGCTCCCGGGAACTGCGAGGCAAGTGTTGACTTGCCCACGCCCTCCTGTCCGTAGATAACGATTTTCAGACCGCTGCCTGTCTGGATGCCGTTTATTTCTTCAAAAATCATGCTTATTTCTCCTTTCAGAACTTACCCGTTTTCCAGGGCTGTGTGATTACTTCAGGTTCGGGTGATGCAGGAACAGGTATAGTTTTATCACCGGCTGCATAGCCGTCTTCAATGATGATACTGCATTCCTCTCCAAGTGATACTCTTGTTGCAATTGCCTGCAAGCCCTCGGATTCAAGCCACTGTCCGAACTCTTTAAGCGTATCAGTATCCATCTGCTCCAGCTTGTCAAGAAGTACGAATCCACATTCTGGATTGAGTTTGCGGACTATAGCAGTTGCAACTCTCAGCTGCTGTGAGCCGCTCATATTGTCCCGTTTCTGCCCCTCGAATGTCAGTTCACCATCAGCAACGGAAAGACCTTTCAAAGGCAGATCAGCATTGTTCAGCAGATCAAACTTCTCCTTGCGGACATCTTCTATCTGTACCGTCAGTGCGTCATACTGCTCACGGTATCCTTTGGCTTCCTCTTCGGCTTTCACCTTGTCAAGGTTAGCACGCACCTTAGTATTGATGGTGTCGATATCAGCAATATTCTTTTCGAGTTCGGCGGTAGATTCGTCAACAAGATCCTCTGCGGACTTAGCAGCTGTCTGAGCGTTCGCCTGAGCCTGTGCGAAACGTCTCTTTGCTTCATCAAGGGCTTGACGAGCCTGTTCCAGTTCATAGTCGTACTGCGCTTTCAGCTGACGCTTGCGCTGGTTCTCACCGTTTCTTGCAAGTATAGCCTGCTGCTGAGCGATAAGATCAGAAGCGGATATGGGCATTTCGGGAACTCCCTCATAGCTGACCATTTCCTTGGCATACTTGGCTTTCTGGTCTGCGATCTGACCGATAGCATGACGCTTGTCGTACATTTCCTTTTCCGTGCGTTCCAGTTCGTAGAGCTTGTCACCTACACCGATAATGCGGAGGAGGGTGTTTGCCTTGTCCTTATTGCTGCTGTTCATGAACTGCGGAAGATCAAGGGCAAGCGGTTCGAGGAAGCTGTTCAGGAGCTGCTGCCCTGACTTATTGCCGTTTGGGTCTGTGACTTTCAGTGCGCTGTTCTTGCCCTTACGCTCTACAACAATGCCATTGCTGAGAGTGACTTTCAGTGTCGGCGGAAGGAGCGCTCCCTCACGCTGAGCCTGTGACGGGCGGTATTTCTCGCCGCCGAGAGCCCAGCAGATTGCATCGAGTACCGAGGTCTTGCCCTGGTTGTTCCTGCCTCCGATAACGGTAAGGCCGTTGGGCGAGGGTTCAAGGGCGAGTGCTTTGATGCGTTTTACATTTTCAAATTCAAGTGTGTTGATCTTGACTGACATATTTATACTCCTTTCAGTCTGTTTATTGTCTGGTTGATAAGCATATCTACATTTTCAAGCTTTTCTATGAAAATTGCCTTTTCAGGCGAATTCTCATGTGCTTCGACAAACTTGGTAAGATTTCTGAGGGCATCGACTGCTGCCATCATGTGTGCTTTGAATATACCTTTGATATCCTCAGTAGGATTAATACGCAGATCAGCACGATGCCTCTCCTCAGCCTCTGCAAGCTGTTTTTTCAGTTCTTCGATCTTGGTAGTATCCTCATAGCTGTCACGGGGACGGGATTCAAGCTCTTCCAGCTGCCGTGAAAGGCTCTGTACTGTCTCATTGGCTTCATCAAGGTCGTTTTCAGTCTGATCCAGTTTTTTACCGGTTCGTTCCAGTTCATTTACAAGCTCTTTATTTCTGATGAGCAGCTTATCCTGGCGCTCCTTAAATCCATCTTTTTCCTTGTTGAGCTTGTCTATCTCGGCTTTCAGCTCCCGGACGGATACTTCCTCCAAGTTCACTGCCTGCTGAATTTCCTCACGCTGAGGCTCGTCGAGCTTGGCGAGGAGAGCGAGTTTTGTTGTGCCAAAATGTGCAATCGATTGCACATTTTCTCCATACGCTTCAGCGACGCTTATAAAGTTATATGCCTGCCTGCGTTTTAGTCCAACTTCATTTTCGGTATAAGCCTCAAAACTGTTGTAGCCCAGTTCCTTGTACAGCTTGCCGTCACGCATTTCCTTTAAGCCCTTGCAGACTTCGTAAAGGTTCTGCTGAGCCATCTGCGCATTAACACATATCCTGACATTCAGGTTATATGCCTCTGTGTATTTGTCTGTTACCGCCTGCTTCGTGTCGACAGGCGGTGTTTTCGTCTGTGGTTCTATCATTATGATTCCTCCAGGTTTCAAATTCTTTAAGTTCTTCTTCTGTCGGTTCGTCTTCAGGCCTGCCCTGATCAAAGCCGAGAGTACAGCCCGATTCAATAGAACACAATGATAAGTCTTCATAGGTCTCTACCCAGTCGGGATAGTGTGTCCATCCCCAGCGGCACTCCTGACAGAATTTTATAACAGGGTCAATGCATCTTGTAGGTTTATTATTCATACATTTGCCCTCTCCGCTGATTTTTGGCAGCGTTTCTTTATTTTTTCTTTACGATCGTACAACGTTTCAAGGTGAGCCTTGTACATTTCTATAAGATCACTGACTTCTTCGGTCGGAGCGCAGTTGCGATCTCCACGAACCTGTATTATCTTGCCTGATATGCTGACTTCCATCGTGTAGTATGGCTTTTCGGGTTCATCCTTTTTACGAATGAACATGATGTGCAACTTTCCGAGGGCATGACGTTCAGCGTAACCTCCGACACAATGATTGAGTGAGTTGCCTTCAGCTACGATCTCCTCGAAGCTTTCAGGCTGACGGATAAAAAGGCTGTCACCTTCAAATTCAAGTTGCCGGCGCTGCTCCATGTTCTGACGGAATAAAGGAACAAGCCCCTCGCTGTTTCCGTATTTGATAATATTGCTGAGCCTTGTATGCATAGCCTGAAAGTTATGCGGCATTGACACTGCGGTGTCGTGCAGATCATATTTCAGCTTTATGCACTGGTCAATATAGTCGCTGTAGTCACGGACGTTTACATTGTTCTCACTGAGGTATCTTGCTATTCTGCGAAGTTTCAACTCTGTCTGCTTTTCAAGCAGTTCAGCTGTGCCTTGCTCATATCTGAATACACTTGCTATATGGATAAGTTCCTCGATGCTGTATTTCGGGTATGCCTTCTTCCACATCATGTAGCATGGGTATATGGTCTCACGGCCTTGCAGCGATTTGAATTCAGTCTTTGTCAGGCTCAGCATTTTCCGCAGGTCGTTACTTTTCCAGTTGATAAGCGGACTGACCGAAAGACAGGTGTGCGTTCCCCAGTAGCCGTCGTATTCTTCGCTTATGAGAAAATCGTAGCCTGTTTTCATCAGATATTCAACATTCGGATGCCGGCAATAAAGTCCGAGATATTCCATGAACAATGAAGATGTCTGACCGCTTATGCGAGCATACTTCATACAGCTTCGGCTGATCTCATTGTAGTTCATCACGCAGTAGCTGTTGTCGAATGTATAGCCATATCCTGATTGACAGAATACAGGTTCACGGAACTCTTTCCGGATCGTCCAGGGCTTGCCGTCGTCTTTGCCGTAACGGACCGCCCCGTCTTTGGCAAAAACATACCTCTGCCGCTCTACGATCTGTCCGTTTGTGTAGCGATGAAAGCATCGTGCAAACAGTTCGCCGTCTACCTTTTTGACAAGCATTACAACGAAATTCTGAGCTCCTCGGCCTTTCATGCTATTAAGGATATCATCAGGCACAGGCGGAAATGAATGCAGTAACTCTTGTTTTCGTCTCTCTTTCATAGTGTCACCTCAAAAGTCGAGAAGGCTGTCGAGTGATACTGATATGCTATCGCTCTCGCCAAGATCAATATGCATTTCGTAACATATCTTAGCCCCCATGAAGTAGAACTCAGCTGCCATCCTGAACACGTCCAGATCACTGACAGCGTCACGTTTGTTCACGGATTTGTTGATGTTGTCAAGGCAGTCCTGGAAAGTCTTGTCCGACTGTTCCACTGCCTGTGCGAACTCTCTGCTCTGAGAACAGAACAGCTTCAGTGCTTCGGCGGTCTTAGGTGCAATGATTTTCTGGACCTTTCCTGTTATGCCCTGTACGGCAAAGTATTTTTCAGCGTCCATTATTCATCACCAGCTTTCTGTAGTAGAAGTCAAGTTCTTCGTCACTTCTGACTTTCAGTCTTACATCTTCGGCGGTGACTACGACAAAGAAGTTTGTCATATTGCGAAGCTTGTCCGCTATTGCCGCCGCCTTTTCATATTTTTCCATTTGACATTTCACTCCTTTTGTGATATTATGTACTTGTGTTAAATTATCTATATCGTTTTCTCGCTCCTCTTGCAGGAGCGTTTTTCTTTATGCGAACAGTGCATTGATACACTTCACGATGTCCTCGGGGATATCTGTGAACTCGTCTCCGTCCACACCGACGATCAGAGCAGTACCGACTATCATTGTGCCTGCGATCGCAGAAGCGAACGTATTAACTTCAAGGTTCTTCAGCAGCCCCTCCTCATTGACTATCATCACAGCCTGATCGGGAACGAGCTGTAAGGTCTCGATGTATCCGTCAACCGCTGCCTGCAACGCTTCCAGTGTGTTGGGGATGTCTGTCTCGGTAATGCTTCTGCCTTCAACTTTCAGTGCTTTCATTGTTTTTTACCTCCTATTGCTGCTTCAGGGCAGATGTCTATCAACTCATCACGAATAACCGATGATTTTATCATCACATCATCATCTTTATACTTGCCGAGAAGTGCCTTGACTCTCCGCTCTGTTGAGTTGCAGCGACGGCAATTGCCATTTAGTGCTCCTAAGGCAAGCATATACACATCTTCCAGTGCTTCATATTTCCTGATGGTCTTGTAAGTACTTGCTGAGCCTGTACACTGATAGTTTGATTCCGCCTCGGCCAGCTTCTTGCGTATTCGTTCGAGCTCCTTGGAATACTCTGCATACTTGTGTTTCTCATAATCGGTCATTTCTTCTCACCGCCTTTTCTCGGAACCTTCATACGCACAACAGTGCCCTCGTAATGCTCCGGATCGCAGTTTTCCTTTGCGGATGAGCAGATCAGGCCTATGGCATCTTTCACAGGAATATGCGTTATCTCTGAGAAAGTTCTTGCTGCACCGATAACTGTGAGAATAGTTTCAGCAAGGATATCATCACTGCGGCCTTTGGCTGTAGTTTCGATCTTCTGATCTTCTATCTTTATCTCAAACATCATCTCAAACATCTCACCACCCCCTCATCACGTCAAGGGCGTTGCTGATCTTCTGATACAGCTCAGCCTTTCTCATGTCAAGCTGATACTGCTGGCGGTTCAGCTCGGCGATCTCGGCTCTGAGGATGTCAAGTGCAGAATCAACTGTTTCCTGCTTAGGCGGCTCGGGGATAATCTCCGGTTTCTTGTAGGGTATCTGCTTCAGCTTTACTTTTGCTTTGTTGAAGAACTGCGGTTTGTAGCCGCCGTGTTCGCAGAGGACGTTGATAATTCCATCCACGGTGCAGTCATTCAGATCAGCCAGTATCTGCAACTGCTCTGCTTTATCCTTCGCCTGCCTGTAGCGTACTACAATCTCATCGGGCGTCATATCCATATTAATTACTCCTTTTCAAGTTTCTCTAATTCGGCCTTGAGCATTGCGAGTTCGGCCTTTTCCTTTTCGGCATCCTCGACGCTCATAAATGCGCCGTAGAGCCTTATGTTCTCACTGTGGTCGCTGATATCAGCTTCCAGCGCTTTCTTTCTCCTGAGGTACCGGAGGCCCTCTGACAGGTCCTCTATGCCGCCTTTCAGCAGGCACACTGCGACACCCAGGTAAAATCCGATTATTGCTTGCAGCATACCTCTGCCCCTTTCTCCTCATGAGCCGCTTTCCATTTCTCGAAGCGCCTCAGGTTCTCGGGGACACTGTAGTATGCTTGTATCAGTCGTGCGATTTGATCCGCCTTGATACGGCTTATCTTTCCCGGCTTTTCTACAACGATAACTCTGTTCTCATTCATGGTCGTGCCTCCTTATGCTTCATCATATCCTGCATATTCTTCAGCAGGGCGAATGTTACGTCCATGTACGCAGATATCAGTGCCTTTTCACTGTCGGAAAGCTGTGAGTAGAGCTTCTCGAAGTTCTCAGGGGATGTACTGCGTGTGTATTCTCTTGTCTCGGTCATGCCTTTTTCACCTCCTCGGTATCATTTTCTCAGGGGTTTTTAACTGTTGGATGTTGGGGGTATCACGTTTTGTTCGCTCCAACAACTGTATTATATCGCAATTTGCGTTCTGTGTCAAGCGGATTTATTATAAAATTATGCACGAATTGCGATATCCTTTTTTGTGCAATATCACGTATTGACACTATCGCATTTTGCGTTTATAATTAGTTTTAAGGAGGTGCATTATGAAAACCAACATTAAAGCAATTAGAGAAAAAAGTAATATGACGCAGAAAGACTGCGCCGATAAACTTGAAATAACATTGAGAGCATGGCAAGGCTACGAGCAAGGAATAAGAGAACCTAAATACGAATTATTATGCAAGATAGCAGATATGTTCAACGTCTCCACAGACTATCTTCTCGGGCGTGAAAAGCAAACCGATCCGCTCGCTCTGCTCGGACTTGAGATAGGCGAGAAAAGCGCTCTTGAGGTATACTTACAGCTTCCCGAGGATAAGCGTCAGGTTATTATTGATGCAATGATCGCCCTTGCTGAAGCCGCAAAGAACAGCCGTGATCTGTCCGCTCAGGAACTGAGAAAGATGATAACAAAAAAATTCTCCTGTCTGCTTACAAGCGCAGGTACAGGAGAATTCCTCGATGATGAAAATATTGAAATGCGTGAGTTCCCTGACAGTCCGCAGGTGCGTGAAGCCGATATCATCATTCCCGTGGACGGTGACAGCATGGAGCCTGCGATCTCAGACGGTGACGAGCTTTGCGTGAAGCTCTGCGACGATATCGATGTCGGCGAAATAGGTGTGTTCATCGTGGACGGAAAGGGCTATGTCAAGGAAAAAGGCAAGGACAGGCTGATCTCCATTAACCCTGATTATGATGATATCTTTGCAAAAGAGTATAGGTGCGTGGGTAAGGTCATCGGAAAAGTCGGAGAGGAGATGTAGTTATGGGGCTGTTTGATAAAATATTCTCTCCGCCTAAAAGTCAGACAAGCGGTAAGAATCCGCAAGTATTTGATTCTGCAAAAGAAAAAGAACTAATTAAGGAATATAAGCCTCATAAGGGTAAGAAAAATTCAGATGAATACTATTCTGCGCTGCCGTTTATAGATTTTTATTATAAGTTCAGAAACCTTGATGAAAAGTATTTGAATAAATGCATAGAGTATTGCAATTTGTGCATTTCTTGCCTTGACTCATCTGATATGATCCCATTTTTGAAAGAGGGGATAACAATACCTGCTTTCCGAAAACTTATTATCATATATGAAAATAAAAAGGATTATAAAAAGGCTGAGGAAACGGCAAAACTTGCTTTGAAATATACAAGTGCTAAAAACAAAGAGGAAGCACAGTATTATTCAAAGAAAATGATTGATAATCACAAACGCCAATTTAACTAATAAAAAATCCCCCACGGTACTGGTAATACCGCAGGGGATAATAAGGATATGCTATAAGCACAGCCTCGACAACTGTATTATAGCATATCCTTCAATAAATTGCAAGGAGAATGTTATGAAAAAATGTGTTTTTTACGGGCGTTACAGCTCCGTTATGCAGAACGAGCAGTCTATTGAAGGCCAGCTTCACGTTGCGGAGAAGTACGCATCCGAGAACGGCTATGATATAATCGGACACTACATCGACAGGGCAATCTCGGGAACCAGCGACAAGCGCCCTGAGTTCCAGCGTATGATCTCGGACAGCAGCAGGGGAGAGTTTGAAGCGGTTCTCGTATATAAACTTGACCGTTTCGCCCGAAACCGCTATGACAGTGCTATTTACAAGAAGAAGCTTCGAGATAATGGCATACGTGTCATATCAGCTACCGAAGCTATCACAGACAGCCCCGAGGGCATCATCATGGAGGGCATCCTTGAAGCTATGGATGAATACTACTCCGCTGAGCTGGGGCGAAAGATGCGCCGAGGAAAAGAGGAGTCCATGAAGAAAGGCAAATTCGTCAATTCAGTCTGTCCCTACGGATACAAGGTGGTGGATCATCGCCTCGCCATTGACGAGGAGAGAGCGCCCATTGCGATGGAAATATTCCGCAGATACGCAGAGGGAGAAACTCAGCAGGCAATAGTTGACAGCCTGAACAGCAGGGGACTTGTGAACAGCGTTGGGAGGCGGTGGAATACCATGAACCTGAGCCATATGTTCAACAGTCAAGTCTACCTCGGAAAATACCGTTCGGGGTCTCTGGATGCTGACGGCATCGCTCCTCGGTTCATCCCGGATGATATCTACAACAAAGTATCACAGCGCAGGCAGACCTATGTCAATGCGCACAGAAAGACCTATTCGGGCTATGACTATTATCTCACAGGCAAGCTGAAATGTTCATGCGGAGCAGGAATGTCAGGCTTCTGTGCCTACAAGGGAAAGTACCATTATTACCGTTGCCGTAATCACTGCGGTATAAATAATATCAAGGCGGATGAACTGCACTGTACTGTCTGCGATGCTCTGAAATTTTACTTCACCGCTGATAAGGTGGACGAGCTCGCAAAGGCAGCGTATGAGGAATATCAGAAATCATCACCTGCTACAAGTGAACGTGAATCCATCGAGCATGAACTGTCAGGCGTAGAGCAGAAACTCCAGAACGCTGTTAACGCTATTCTGAGCGGCATCAACAGCAAAGCTATAAAGGATACCATTGAACAACTTGAAAACCGCAGAGACAAGCTCAGGCTCGCTCTGAATGATATTGCCCCACAACCTCCGAAACTTACTCTTGAGCATTTTGTGTATGCCCTCGGCGATATTGTTGAGCGTGCATCCGAAGACGACCAAAGAGAGCTTATCGGCACCGTGGTCAACTGCGTGATAGTATCATCCGAGCAGACTATTATCTGCATAAATCTTACCGACGAGAATAACACTCCGCCCCTTGAACAGATTTTGCTTAGGGAAAATAGTATGCCTCAATATACACTCATAAAACTGCTGTATGAGCACTACGGTTATACAGCGCTTTTAAATCGTAATGAATTCTGAGCTGGAGTAGCCGGTTATGCCGTTATAGTTAACGACATACCAACCGTTTGTTTCGCCGTTTATCATCACCTGTGCGCCGTCCGGCATTTTACCGATGACAGCACCCGATAATGACGGATAACTGCGGATATTCAGATTGCTTCCGTCGGTAGTGACAGTTCCCCAGCGGACAGCCCCTGCATTTACAAAGGGGATACCGAAATAGTCACAGAGTGAACGGACTATATTCCTTGCGATATTCTCCAGATTATTCTTCAGCCATGCTTCGTCTGCAAAATTGTCGTGATAGCCAAGTTCACAGAGTACCGCAACGGCTTTAGTACGCAGAACTTCACCGAGGGAAGTAGTTGGGATAGCTCTGACTTTATCTGGGAGAGGATAGATGCTTTTCAGATTGTTAGCGATGATATTCGCCAGTTTTTCGCTGTCTGCACTTTTCGGAGCGAAGTAAACGTCGATACCCCTCAGCTTTCCTGCCAGACTTTCCGGAGCGGCATTTGAATGAAGGGCAAGGTGTACGTCGTAGCTTCCTGCGTTTGAATCCTGTATAGCGCCTGCCACATTTCTGACAGGATCATTTCTGACAAAGCTGATGCCGCACGAACGGAGATACGGTTCGATACGGTCAGCCAGACGGTTCATGTAAAGTTCCTCATTGCCCTCAGTTGCGTACTGATTCCACTCCTGAGTTGAGGGACTCAAAAAAATCTTCGGCATGATATCATTCCTTTCGTGAGGATGGAGCTGGGCTCCGTTACAATATATGCCGAAGATATTATTTTTGTTAAAGCATCTCACTGAAAACAGTGTTTACTATTTCGGCGGCCTGGTCAGTTGTGCTTGCACCGCAGATCTGAGTGAAGTAAAGGACGGTGATACCGCTTTCGGGATGAGCACAGAAATAAGTGCCTGTCCAGCCGTCCCAGCCGAACTCACCGTTTGCCGATCTTATTCGGGATCTGCTCACATCGGTCATGACACGCATAAAGCAGGAATAATTGTAGCCGTTTAGCCTGTCCCACATACTTCTCAGCAGGTGATCGTTGAATTTTGGAGTTGTCATGTAAGTGAATGCCTTTTCACTGATCATGCGGCAATTGCTATTATTTCCTCTGTGGCAAAGCATATCAGCAAATTTTGAGTAGTCGTTTATTGTGGAGAATAATCCTGCACCGCCCGACTCAAACAGCGGAGGAACGGAGAAGTCCTCGATGCCCAGATGTCCGCAAACAGCAGGTATCAGGCCATTATCCGACCATTGATACAGATCGGCAAGCCTGTTTCTTTTCTCCTGCGGAACGTAAAAAGCTGTATCATTCATTTCAAGCGGATCGAAAATGTACTTACGGAGAAATTCACTGTAACGCATCCCGCTTGCTTTTTCTATCACAGCTCCCAGAATATCGGCTTCTACGCCGTAGAACCAGTAGTCGCCCGGAATGTTGTAAAGCGGTATTTCTGCACATTTTTCAGCAAAAGTCTGTGTGTTCCATGGAGTGTCAGTTTTGCGGCTGTTCAGCAGACTGTTATAAACTTCTCCCGACGCCAGAACAGATTCTCCCCAATTACTTGGATAGGGAAGGCCTGCTGTCATGTTGAGGAGATGCTCGATAGTTATAGGAATAATCGGTGAGGCGGCGGAAAGTTCCTTTGAATCTTTGCTGTATGTGAACTGCGAAAATTCGGGGAAAAAGCGTGAAAGTTCAGTGGCGGGAGTGAAAAGTCCCTGATCCATCGCTATCATTGCGGCTGCAGCTGTTATGGGTTTTGTAAGCGAAAACAGACGGCAGATCGTATCGGCTGACATAGGAATACCGTTGCTTTTTGAAGCAGTTCCGACACTGTTTGAGTAAACCTTCCTGCTGTTCTTTATGACTATGCATGAAGAAAAAACAGAAGTACCATTTTCTAAAGAATCGGACATTATCTTGTTTATTTTGTTTTGCATTTGTGGTCACCTCTTACTATGCAATTATTGTTGTGATATGATTAAAAATAAAATATTAATCCTCAGTATTGACTTTTTCTGTTTAAAGCGTTATACTTTAAATGACGAAACATCTGAAAGGAATGATCAATATGAATATACTCGTTGTCGGTCTCGGTCTCATCGGAGGTTCACTATGCAAGGCAATGAAAAAATACACATATCACACAGTCACAGGATGCGACTGCAACCATGATATAGAATTTGCAGCGCTGAGAGATGTTGCTGTTGATAAGACTTTCGACGGCGATTACAGCGGCTATGACCTCGTTGTCATTGCACTTTTCCCTGAAGCTGCCGAGAACTTTTTTCGTGAGCACGCAAATGAATTCACAAAGGGAACACTCGTTACCGATGTGTGCGGCATAAAGGGCAATTTTTCGGCAAGAATGAAGCAAATAGCCGAACAGAACGGAGTCCGCTATGTGGGCATTCATCCCATGGCAGGCAAGGAATTCGGCGGCTACTACAACAGTACAGCCGACCTTTTTGTGAAGGCAAACTTCATCATTACACCTTTCGACGACAGCAAAGAAACAGATGTTGAGAAGCTGAAAAAGCTTGCTCTTGAAGTGGGCGCAGGCAAGATCGTTGTAACAAGTCCCGAAAATCACGACAAGATGATCGCTTACACATCTCAGCTTGCCCATATAGTGTCCAGCGCTTATGTTAAAAGTCCGGAACTCGGGCTGGAGTGCGGATTCAGCGGAGGCAGTTTCCAGGATATGACACGTATCGCCACTATGAATGAGAATATGTGGACTGACCTGTTCATGCAGAATCGTGAGCACCTGATGTACGAACTTGACACTCTCATCGCAAACCTGAACAAGTACAGCGAAGCTTTGAAAAATGCTGACAGTGAGTCGATGAAAAGCCTTATCGCTGAGGGCCGTGAACTCAAGGAGGAGAATCTCCGTCACCGTGTGGGACAGCCTAACTGATCAGAAATATTTCACTGCGAAATCCGGCTCAGGAGCGTGGATATCCAGCTTGTTAAGATAAGCAAGAGGAGAATCCCCGGGCAGAGCGAACTCAAGTCCGTAAGCGCAGAGCGCCTGATAGAAAACTCCGCAGCGCTTATTTACAGAGGTATCACCGTATTTGCCGTCTCCGAGAAGTGGAGCGCCGACATGGGCGAGATGAGCACGGATCTGATGAGTGCGCCCCGTGAAAAGAGTGACCTTCACAAGGGAGAGCCCGTTGTGTGATTTCAGCACCTCGTAACCTGTTTTTATCGGTTTATAGCCATCAAGAGGATGATCGGATATCCTGACGATATTCCGTGAGTCCTCTTTTTTGTGGTATGCTGTAATGATATCGGCACTCTTCGGCGGAGGAGTTACGGTAATGCAAAGGTATATCTTATGCACCATTCCGTCACGGATAGCAGAGTTTATCTCGCGGAGAGCCGCCGCATTCTTTACTGCGGTGACAAGTCCGCTTGTGTTGCGGTCGAGACGGCTGCACAGCGCAGGAGCGAATGAATTTTCCTCATCGGGCTGATACTCGTTTTTATTGTAAAGATAAAGCTTTATGCGGTTTATCAGCGTATCATCGTTGTGTTCGCCGTTGCTGTGTGAATCAAGTCCCAGGGGCTTGTTAACTATGATGATATTCTCGTCTTCGTACACTGTTTCAAGGGCGCTGTCGGCTTTCAGAAAACTCATGTCATGCTGTTTTGTACCCGAAAGTTCCTGCTTCACATAAACCGTCACCACATCATCGGTCTGAAGCTTTGTGGAGATCTCACACCTTTTGCCGTTGACCTTTATATCCTTTTTGCGGATCAGTCTGTACATCATACTTTTCGGAAGATCAGGCAGTGCCTTTGAGATGAATTTGTCTACTCGCTGGCCGCTGTCATTGTCATTTATAACAAATTTTATCATATATGTTACCTCTGATTTGATTATTTTTTAGAAAATGCTCACAAAAAATTCATTCCTTTACGTACAATATTACCAAATAATATGAGAGGAATGTGATATTTGCACTGTATGTGTTGAAATTTTGGCTATCTTATGGTATAATTACATAAATAAGTACTGTAGGTTTTATAATTTACAGTACATATGAAAGGAGTATGATTAGCGATGAAGCTTTCACAACGCTTTCTTTCTGCTGTGCTGTCATGCGCTTTTGTCGGTTCAGCTGTAGTATCTCCGGGTGCATTTGCTGCCGATGATGAGAGCGTAGAAACAGTTTCTTCTGATATATATGATATCACAGAAGAGGCAGAAAGTAAAGAAGAAATTGAAGAAGAAGCAACTGTTGAGGCGACAGAAGCTCAGGCTGAAGACGCTGTCACACAGGTTTCGGAAACAGAGGCGGAAAGCACCACTGCTGCTGCGATCGATGCAGTTCATGCTTTTGCAGAGGCTGCTGCTGAAACGCCGTTCAATGTATTTGCGATCTACAATGCACATCAGGGTTACCTGGACAGACTTAAAGACTCAGCTAATCTCTACCGCAGAGCCGATGGTATCGACGTGTCGGAATGGCAGCATGAGATAAACTGGCAGAAGGTAAAGGACGCAGGAGTAGATTTCGCCATAATCAGAGCAGGTTACGGCAAGGTCATTTCCCAGAAGGACCCTTATTTCGAGACTAATGTTGAGCAGGCTCAGGCTCTGGGCATAGATACAGGTACTTACTGGTACAGCTATGCTACAACTGTTGAAGCAGCTCAGCGTGAGGCTGAAGTGTGCTATGAGGTCATTAAGAATTACGACTTTACATATCCTGTATATTTCGATATTGAGGATGCCTGTCAGACTAAACTCTCGGTTGCCGAGGTCTCCGCAATTATTGAGACTTTCTGTAACTATATCGAGAGCAAGGGCTATCATGTCGGTCTTTACAGCTATGTGAATTTCCTTAACACTAAAGTGTACTCATCCTTGCTTGATAAGTACGATATCTGGGTAGCAAATTTCAATGTCGATGTACCGAACTATAATTCCGATTACGGTATGTGGCAGTACAGCGACAGCGGACATATCGACGGCATCAACGGTGTCGTTGACCTTAACCATGCGTATGTCAACTATCCTTTTGTAGTATCACCCAAGACTTATGATCCTGAAAAATATCCGAATACCAGCAGCGAGCCGGATTATCCTACAGTACAGGTAAATCAGGGTATCGCCAACGGTATAGATGTATCGGAGTGGCAGAAGTCCATTGACTGGAACAAGGTCAGGGCTGATGGTGTTGACTATGCTATAATCCGTGCAGGTTTCGGTAAACTTCTGTCTCAGAAGGACGTATATTTCGATCAGAATATGAAGGCTGCCGAGGAAGCAGGACTGGGACGAGGCGTATACTGGTACAGTTACGCTACAACTCCCGAAGCTGCTAAACAGGAAGCTGAGACCTGCCTGGAAGTAATCAAGGACTATAAACTGGAATACCCCGTTTATTTCGATGTTGAAGACGCTGTTATAGCAAAACTCAGTACAGCTGAGGTAACTGCAATTACCGATGCTTTCTGTTCAGTGCTTGAAAAGGCAGGTTATTTCGTAGGCATCACAAGCTACACTAACTTCCTGAATACCAAGCTTGATTCTTCTCTCTTCAAGAAGTATACAGTCTGGGTCGCACACTATAACGTGAACCGTCCGAGCTTCAACAAGGGCTACGGAATGTGGCAGTACACAAGCACAGGTTCCGTAAACGGCATAAACGGAAACGTTGACCGTGATTATCTTTACACCGATTATCCTTCGATAATCAAGGATGTTCACCTCAACGGATATTAAGAATTGCGATATGCATACCGTGGACTGCGGTATGCATATTTTTTAATGAGGTGGATCATGGAAGTAAGAGTATTGCGCTATTTTCTTGCGATAGCAAGAGAGGAGAATATGACAAGAGCGGCGGAAAGACTGCATATCTCACAGCCGTCGCTTTCAAAGGAAATAAAAAAACTGGAGGATGAACTGGGACACGAACTTTTCATCCGCACCAACAAGAATATGCGGCTCAGCGACGAGGGAATGCTTCTCAGAAAACGTGCCGAGGACATCATTGCTATGGTGGATAAGACTGCTGAGGAATTCAGTCAGCTGAACAATATCATTGGCGGTGAAGTGCGTATCGGATGCGCTGAAAGTTACCTTATCAAGCATCTTGCAAGAAGCGTCAAGTCGTTCAAAGAGCAGTACCCGAACTTCAGATTCCACATTTTCAGCGGTGATACCGATCCTGTAGCGGAAAGACTTGACCGTGGACTGCTTGACCTTGCGGTAATAGTCGAGCCTCCGAACCTGTCAAAGTACAATTATCTGACTATCCCGGGCAGCGATAAGTGGGGAGTGGTAATGCGACGTGACTGCCATCTTGCCGAAAAGGACGAGATAACTTTTGAGGACTTGTACGGCCTTCCGCTTTTCTGCTCGGAACAGTCGATAAAGGTGGATTTCCCTCGCTGGTGCGGTGAGGATATGGACAAGCTGAATTTCGCCGGCACTTTCAATCTGGCCTATAACGGATCGGTGTTCGTGAAAGAGGGAGTTGGCTATCTGCTGACATTCGAGCACCTGATAGATACAAGCGAGGAAAGCGGACTGTGCTTCCGACCGATCTCACCTGTGCTGGAAACGGATATGTACATTATCTGGAAGAAGTATCAGGTCTTTTCGCCTATAGCAGAACTGTTCGTAAAACACCTGCGCTCTGAATATTCGTAAAAGTAAAGCTTCACTATTATAACCTCGGTACTCTTATAGAAGTTTTTACATGAGTCTATTGAGGGAAACCCTTTTGAAAAAGGGTTCTCCCTCAAGCTCCCTTCCTAAAACTTTCAGTATTAATTTTTGCCCATTATAGGGCGCACTTGAAAGAAATGAAAAATTCTTACTATACTTATGTGCGCCCTATAATGGGCAAAAATTCTATTAAAAGTCTTTGGAAAAGGGGTTCGGGGTCGACTCCCCACAGTGTGGGGAGGTGTCAGCGTAGC
>Ga0255346_1002907_pt1 | contig 20888 bp, 20 predicted proteins | sample wastewater_treat_FD_194410 | JGI IMG/M metagenome (GOLD analysis project Ga0255346, IMG submission 194410) | Wastewater microbial communities from Lulu Island WWTP, Vancouver, Canada - plant22 | ecosystem: Engineered > WWTP > Wastewater > Unclassified | place: Canada: Vancouver, British Columbia... | reverse complement strand
TCTCGGAACATCTATTGGTAATCCTTTTTTAGATGAGAAAAACATAAAAATTGCTAAAGATAATTTTAACGATTTATCATTGACTTCTCTTGTCATAATTGGTGGTTTTTCCTATATGAAAATTGCAGAAGTTTTATTTGAAAATAATATTATAACTATAGGTATACCAGCAACAATTGATAATGATATTCCACACACAGATCGGACAATTGGCTTTGATTCAGCGATTGAATTTGTTGCAAGTTCACTTGATAGGCTACATTCAACAGCTTCTGCTCACCATAGAGTATTTCTTTTAGAAGTAATGGGCGGGGGAACAGGTTGGATAGGAATATTAGGAGGATTAGCTGGAGGCGCAGATTTAGTGCTTGTACCTGAAAAATCTTATACAATTTCTGAGATACTTAACCATATTGATAATAGACAATCAAGCGGAAAGGACTTTTCGATAATTGTTGTCTCAGAGGAAATTAAACCTCCTCCTGATTTAATTAAAAAATATAATTTAAATAACTTAACAGATGTTCTTTATTATGAATTATCAGAATGTTGCAGGCATGAGGTAAGAAAACTCTCTCTTGGGCACCTACAAAGAGGTGGAAGCCCAACTGCTTTTGATAGGATTCTTGCCACATTAATGGGGGTTAAAGCGGTAGAATTAATTCATGATGGTAAAATTGGTAAAATGATTACATTTAAAAATGGTGAAATAGGGGATGTTGACCTATCAGAGATAAAAGAAAGAAAATTAGTTGATCCAGAATTAATAAAAATAGCATCACTCTTTTATTAAAATATTTTTTAAAAAAAGAAATAGTGTAAATATATAAGTTTATAAATAGAAGAAAAAATTGGAATGGTTGGCTTCTTTGCTTTACTCAGGATAAAACGCTTTCTGTATTCTTAAGGATATTGTATGAAATAATCCGTAGGGTCTTATAATGTCACTTCTCGCACTCCCTTTGTTGTTCTTTACTCTTTACCTCTGTCTTTATCTGTCATTCCCGCGACCTATCTGTCATTCCCGCACACTCTCTCCGACATTCCGCACTTGATGCGGAATTCAAAGTATAAAGTCAAGTAAAGTCAATAGATAAAAGATATAAGACCGTAACGGAAGTGAAGGGATTGAGCACCGAAATTAATATTAGTAAGGAGGTCAATAGTTTATACATACTCAAAGATAATATTACTGATTTCGTTAATGCAAGAAGTCAGTAACTCCTTCGGTGTCTGAAACAATAGTATTATATCGAATGGAGACTGCAGAAACTTGGGAGATTCAGATAGTTTTCCTGATTAGTATACAGAGTAATAAAATAAAACTATCAGGATTGAGAACTCTTATATTCAATATTAAGATATGTTAACAAATGACGGATAGAGGAATAAGAATAAAGATAAAAAGATAAAAAAGAGAGGAAATAAAAGAAAAATGAAGGATAAATTAAATTTTTATAACCCACTTTACAGGAGGCTTTTCATAGATGAATATCTCCAATCAAGTTTAAACAAGTTTAAAAAAGATGAGGATGGAGAAATAACTATCTGAAAGTCGGATGGTTTCATAGTAGGGATGTAACAGGAGTAATGTCCTGTGAAGAATTAAATCTACCCGAAGGAACCCAAAATCTTATGTAAACGGATAAGAGAAACATAATTAAGTCTATGAACTTAAGGAGGTAATTTTATGAAAACGAACCTTACCCTTATATCTAAAATTACAGCAGATCTATCATCCTTACGCTGTAATTTAGTGAATGAGATTTAAGAGCTCGCTACTGGGAAAACAGCACAAAAGGTTCTGTGAAGGGGCACATAGTTGCAATAAACCATTGTGCAACTATGTGCTCTACTCGACTTTTATACATTCGCTTGACAGATATGAATAATTTTATAAAATGTTAGAAAATTTGAAAACTTTTAAAGTGGAGGAGCAGTTAAGCGTATCCCTGCAAGTGCCATAAGGAGGCTATACTTGCAGAGAGAGGGTACAACTGCCGAAAGAAACAAAATTCCTCATTTTTGTTATCTTGGGGGTGCGAATGATATTCTCATCACTGTCACGAAAGTATTTGATAAATCTTTCGTGGAGAGCCCTTTATCATTGGTTTAACATACTCCAAAGCTAAAATCAAATGTAAAAGCTATCTCCTCGAAAGAGTAAAAAGGAGATAGAGAAAAAGTGAGAATTGGAATTATTGGTGCTACTGGTTTAGTAGGCCGTACTCTGATAAAAGTTTTGGAAGAGGAAAACCTCAGTATAGATGAATTAAGTTTATTTGCATCCGATAAATCTGCAAATAATGTAATATTATTTCATAACAAAGGGCTCTATGTTGAACCACTCAGTTCTGAGAGTATATCTAAAAAATATGATTTTCTTTTCTTCTGCACAAACTCTTCTATTTCTGAGACTTACGCAAAAGAAGCTTCCCGTATTAGTCCAATTATTATAGACAATTCTTCTGCATTTAGAAGAGTGGATGATATCCCACTTGTTATTCCTGAAATAAATGGACGCATCATTAAAAAATATAAGGGAATAATTGCAAATCCAAATTGTTCAACAATACAAATGCTTAAAGCTATTTATCCTATTTACGTTAGGTATGGCATAAAGGAAATTGTTGTATCGACTTACCAAGGAGTTTCGGGAGCTGGTTTAGAGGGTGTTTTAGCTTTAAAGAACAAAATAGCAACTGGAGAAAAAGATGCTGTTTTCCCAAAAGAGATAAATGAAAATGTAATTCCCTTGATTGGAGAAATAGGTAAAAATGGCTTTACTGAAGAGGAGAATAAATTAATTTTTGAAAGCAGAAAGATTTTATCTGACCCCGCTATTAAACTCTACCCAACAGCTGTTAGAGTTCCAGTTGTTGTTGGGCATTCAGAATCTATTTTTTTAAGAACAAAGTATGATATGGATCTAAATGAAATAAAAGAGCTTTATAGTAATTACAAAGGAACAATTTATTCAAATGAATTAATCACACCGAAAGACTGCGAAGGAAAGAATGATACATTTGTTTCGCGATTAAGAATTATTAATGGAAATGAAGCTTTAATGTGGGTCGTTGCAGACAATTTAAGGGTTGGTGCAGCATATAATGCTTTTAATATTTTAAAATACATTTTATATGGAGGTTAGAATTATGTTTAAAGGTGTTGGTACAGCTTTAATTACTCCTTTTAATGAGGATTTTAGCGTGGATTATGTCTCTCTTAAGAGGCTCGTCGAATTTCAGCTTAAAAGTAATGTTGATGCTTTGATTGTTTTAGCTACAACTGGTGAAGCTCCTACGATTGAAATAAATGAATTCGAAGAGATTGTTTCATTTGTTATGAACGAGGTGAATGGAAGGGTTCCTGTAATTGTTGGAACGGGAACCAATAATCCAAAAAAAGTATTAAAACTTAATAAAATTGCAGAAAGTCTTAAAGTAGACGGACTTTTAATTGTCAACCCTTATTATAATAAAAGCACTCAGAATGGATTGGTCGAGTATTATAAATATATTTCAGAACATACTATCTTACCAATAATTCTTTACAATGTGCCCAGTAGAACTGGAATGAATATTACTCCTCAAACAATTGTTAAAATTCACAGTCTCTGCCCCAATGTGATAGGTGTTAAAGAAGCAAGTGGAAATATTTCACAAATTGCGGAATTAATGGCAATTAAGCCTGATTCTCTAAATGTATTTTCTGGGAATGATGATCAAACACTTCCTATTATGACGCTTGGTGGATGTGGAGTAATATCTGTTGTTTCAAACATTTTTCCGTCTGAATTCAGAGAATTGACGCATCTAATTCTAAAAGAAAGAATTAGTGAAGCACAGACAATAAACAACAAGCTTCTTAAAATTGCAAACCTTTTGTTTGTTGAGACGAACCCCATACCTGTTAAATATGCAGCTTATAAATTAGGTTTGTGCAAAAACTATCTACGTCTTCCGCTGATTCAAGCTTCAAAAAATACAGAAAATTTAATTGATGAAGAATTATCAAAGTTAGGTGCATTATGATGACTGAAATAATAAATTATGGACTTATTGGATTTTCAGGAAAAATGGGAGAGGAGATTTCAAAGCTTTTTTCCGAAAAGGGCTACTTTTGTGCCTTTAAAAAGAATACAACAACTGAGGAGTTAGACAATACAAGAAATATTGATGTAATAATTGATTTTTCATCTCCAAATGCCTTAGCTGATTCTATTAAATATTCTAAAGATTTTAAATCTCCACTAATTGTTGGGACAACAGGTTTAACTAAAGTTCAAATTGAGCAACTCAAAGAATTATCAAAAATAGTACCAGTTGTTCAAGCATATAATTTTTCAACAGGAATACAACTTCTAATTAAAATAGTAGAATTAACTAATAATTATATACCTGACTGGGATATTGAAATAGTTGAAACGCATCATAACCAGAAGAAAGATAAGCCTTCTGGAACTGCTCTTATGCTAAAGGAAAAACTAAATAACGATGTCTCGATAAGTTCTTTACGAATAGGTGGCATACCAGGCGACCATAAAGTAATTTTTGGTAGTTTTGGTGAAATTTTAGAACTATCTCATAGAGTAATCTCAAAAAGAACTTTTGCAGAAGGAGTTTTAAAAGCCACGCAATTTATTAAAGGAAAGAAATGTGGCTTTTACTCATATTCGCAAGTCCTGTTTTCTGGGGAAGCGTTGAATGAGTAATTTTAAAGATACCCAAGAACTTATAAAAATAATATCATCTTCAAAGAAAAAGACCCCAATAAAAGTTTATATTGAGGGAAATTTCGAAAATGTAGATTTTGGCAATAACATTGAGTTTTATGGTGCTAATTCTTTTGGAGTTATATTTTGCGAGTATCAAGACTTTCTTGCCTTTAAGGAGAAATACCAACAATCTATTTACAAATTTAAGATTGATTTAGATTGTAGGAATTCTGCAATTCCTTTAGCAGACTTAACCAAATTTAATGCCCGTATTGAACCAGGAGCAATAATACGTGATTATGTAGAAATTGGTGATGAAGCTGTGATAATGATGGGAGCAGTAATTAATTTAGGAGCAATAATAGGTAAAAAAACTATGATTGATATGAATGCAGTAATAGGCGGGAGAGCCATAATTGGGGAAAGCTGTCATATTGGTGCTGGAGCAGTAATAGCGGGAGTAATAGAACCACCAAGTGCAAAACCAGTTATAATTGAGGATCAAGTTTTAGTTGGGGCAAATGCTGTGGTGTTAGAGGGTGTAAGAGTAGGTAAGGGTGCTATAGTTGGTGCAGGGGCTGTTGTTACTAAAGATGTGGAGTCTTTTACGGTTGTCGCTGGAATACCTGCTAAATTTATAAAAAGAATAGACGAAAAAACTATTTCGAAAACCGAGATAATTGATGAGCTGAGGAATCTATACAAATGAAAATACTTGTTCAAAAGTATGGAGGAAGTTCTTTATCTGATGCCAATAAGATAAAGCTTATATCAAAACGAGTTGCAGATAGAGTAAAAGAAGGCTATAAATTGGTAGTAGTTGTTTCTGCTATGGGAAATACAACAGACCAATTGATAAACTTTTTGAAACAGATATCAATTGATCCACCACTAAGGGAGTTGGATATGCTTCTTGCCACAGGGGAGCAGGTTACTGCTTCACTTTTGGCTACGGCGATTAATTGTTTAGGATATAAAGCGCGATCTATGACCGCTTTTCAAGCTGGAATAAAAACTACAAATGATTTTACTGATGCCAGAATTAGCCAGATTGATTCAGTTAAACTAATAAATCTTTTAAACGATCATGATGTGTTAGTAATTACTGGCTTTCAAGGAGTAAATGATGAAGGTGATTTAACAACTCTTGGGCGTGGAGGCTCAGACACAACAGCTGTAGCTTTAGCGGCGTCTTTATCTGCTCCTTGTCAGATTTACAGTGATGTAGATGGAATTTATTCAATTGATCCGAAGTATTATCCAACTGCCAAGAAAAGAAAATTAGTTTGCTATGACGAAATGATAGAAATGGCAAGTCTTGGGGCAAAGGTATTAAGTAGTAGAAGTGTCGAGATTGCCAAAAAATTTAATGTTCCAATCTATTGTGCATCATCAAATTCCAATGAAAGGGGAAGTTACGTGGTTTCAGCAGATCAAATAATAGAAGAACCTCTTGTGACTGGTTTAAGTGTGTGCAAAAATCAAACTCAGGTGACAATTTATAACCTTCCGCTTGATTCAGAAATTGTTTTTTACATTTTTGATGAAGTGTTCAAACAAAATTTCAATGTTGATATGATTTCTTTAATTCAAACTGAATTAAATTTACATTTATCTTTTACACTCCTTTCTTCAAAGAAAGATAGTCTCAATCCAGCCCTTACGAATCTATGTGAACAATATAGCGATTCACGAATAGAGTTTAATGAAGGGTATTCAAAAGTTTCAATAGTAGGAATAGGTATGAGGTCAAGCCCTGGAGTGGCTCAACGACTATTCAAGGTTTTAAAGCCTTACCATATCAAAATGGTTACCACTTCTGAAATTAAAATATCATGTCTTGTTAGAGAAGAAGACACTGAAAAAATAGTTAAATGTATTGCGGAGGAATTTGATTTATAATGCAGGATATTTCATTAATTAATTCTATTTCTTCTAAATTTGATACACCTGTATATATCTACTGGGAGGAAATAATAATAAAGCAAATACAAAAGATTCTTAATCTGTTTTCTGGAATTAATTTTTCCCCTACATATGCAGTTAAAGCAAATTCTAATCCCAAATTATTAGAGTTAATTTGGAAAAATGGTTTTGGCATGGAAGTTGCTTCAATAGGTGAATTATTTGGAGTTACGAAAGCTCATATAAAACTGAAAGATGTTATATGGAATAGCAATTGTAAAACTATGGAAGAGATGAAATTTTTCTTAGATAGTGGTGTTGGGAGAATTAATATTGATTCTATCGAAGAACTTAAGGATTGGATAGAACTATTTAGTTGTAAGAGTTTTAAAAATAAACCCAAGTTTTATTTACGCATAAATCCTAATATAAGCGTAAATACTCATAAATTTATTAAAACAGGCTTAATTACACATAAATTTGGAATACCTATAAATTCTATTCCTGATTGCATAGACATTGCTAAGAGAGAAGATTTCCATATTTCTGGTCTTCATATTCATTTAGGTTCACAAATAACTGAAATAGAACCATTTGTTGAGGCTTTTGAAGAAGCTACCTTAATACTTAAAAAATACAATTTAAACGAAATCAACATAGGCGGAGGCTTTGGAATCAATTATACAGGAAATGAAATTAATCTTAATGCGTATAGGCAAAAAGTAGTGCCCATATTAAAAGATTTTAAAGTAATTGCTGAATTTGGTAGATTTATAGTCGGTGAATCTTCAGTATATCTTACAAAAGTTATTAGAATAAAACATAATGGTGCAAAAACATTTGTCGTGGTAGACGGAGGAATGAATCATCTTATTCGCCCTGCTCTGTATGGTGCAGTTCATCCTTTTAAGATAATCGGTAAAACCTCTAATGTTAAAGAAAATTATGATATTGTTGGACCGATATGTGAAAGCGGTGATGTTCTTTATAGGAATGCTACTGAGTTTTTACCAGAGAAAGGTTCATTAATTGCCTTTTGTGCAGCTGGTGCGTATGGATTTTCGATGGCTAATCATTACAATGGTTATCCCCTTCCACCAGAAGTCTTAGTTCATAACGATGGTTCAATTGAGCTAATAAGAGCAAGGGAAACCTTTAAAGATCTCTATAGAGGAGTTAAATAGAAAGTGGAATTATATCCTGATCCTGTTGAATTACGCCACATTTTGCATCAAAATCCTGAAACCTCTTTAAAAGAATTCAATACTACAAAACTTATAATTGAATCAATAAAAACCATTTCAAAGGATTTAAGAATTCTCACTCCATTAAATACTGGACTTATCTGCGAATATAGAGTTAATTCAGGAAGTTATCTTCTTTTTAGAGCAGATATTGATGCTCTGCCAATTACAGAAAAAAGTTCATCAAAGTTCTCTTCTAAAAATGGTTTTATGCATGCTTGTGGACATGATGTTCATACTGCAATACTGTATGGTTTAATAATCGAAGCTTTAAAACAAAATATTAATAAAAATATTTTGTTTCTTTTTCAACCAGCCGAAGAAGCAGGGATTGGGGCTAAAATGATTCTTAATAGCTCTATATTATCTAACTATAAAGTTGATTATGCTTTTGCGCTTCATGTAACAGATGAATTTCCTTATGGAGAGATTGCAACCAGAAAGGGAACTCTATTTTCATCTTCAGTAGAATTAGACATAAATTTAACTGGAAAAAGCTCTCATATAGTGACTCCTGATAAAGGAATCAGCGTTATTCCTGGATTTATTGATTTTGTATCTAAAGTAAGAGAGCTGGAGCAGGTTAAAAGCGGGGGAATATTTTTTGGTATAGGAAAAGTTTCCATTGGGGAGGCTCGAAATATTCTTCCAGGTAATGCAGAGATTGAAGCAACAATTAGAGGAGGAAGTCTATTAGATATCCAAAATTTTTTAGATTCCCTTAGCTACATAATTGATTATTTCTCAGCAAAGAGTGGCATAAACGTGGATTTAAAAAAGGGGGCTACCTGCCCCGAAGTTATTATAGATGATCATCTCTTTGATAAGCTAAAAAATCCGCTATCACTTAAATTTCCATTTTTAGTTTGCAGTAGAAAACTCACAGCTGAAGATTTTGGATACTTTTCCAAAATATATCCTTCATTTTATTTCTGGCTCGGATGCAGAGAGGGTGAAGAGACTTTTGGTTTACATTCCCCTTATTTCTATCCACCGGACTCAATTATAGATAATGGTATTAAAGCTTTTCTTGAATGCATAAAGACTGTGGATTAAAATTAACGAGGATTGAAAACAAATGGTCCTATAGTATTGTTTTCACTTGAACTATCAAGTTTATCTTGGTATTTGCCATCTAATAATTCCTCAAATGTTTGTATCCCAAAGAATGTAGTGAATTGCCAAAATTTGCCTTTAAGAACAGAATTATTAAAATTGTAGTCAGGATCGAACCATACCTGAAACCTATTGTCGATTACAATATTGAATTTATATTCTTTTTCACCTAATCTAAAATTTGTTTTTGTAATAAAAAGTGGAATAGTTTCATAATCAGTTAATTTTACTTTTTCTAAATCTATTTTTCTTAAGTCTATTTCATTATTTCTCATTTCATCAAGGCTGGTCATCGGATAACTTGCAGTGCCCCACACTATTTTGATCCCTTCACCTTTAGGTTTTATGCTATATACCCTATCTCCAATTTTATATAAGCGGACAAGTTCAGATTCAAGTTTTGGTCCTTTTGAAGAGGAATAGCTAATTGTTAAGTTTAATACTGAAAACACCAAGATTAAAATTAGAAGAGTTATCTCAATAAAGTAAGCTTTCTTCATGCAAATCACCTCCATTTATTTTGCATTCTTGCATTCTTGCATTCCATTCTATAACCTAACTGCTTTCTCTATTCTAATAATACCATAGTAGAAGCTCCAAATTTTTGATTATGTAGTGCAGAATTCTATATCTTGTTCCAGAAATTGATTTAATTGTCATTGAGTTCCAGCTCTCGTGCAAAGAGCTTATTTTTCTTCTCAGCATTTTCAATGATTATTAAAACACTCCAGTTTGCTTTTAGTTTTTCATCGATTGTAAATTTATTAGATGTTATATTTATTTTATCTCTTCTTGATATAGAATCTTTTCCGATAACCTTTGTGATAGGTGTACCTATTCCATTGAATTCTTCATATTCAAATCCTTCAACTGGAATATACATAAAAGCTACATTTCTGTGATTGGCATCTTTAAAATAACAGCTCGATACTGGATCTGCTATAAGAAAAATTAAAATATTTGTGTTAGATAACTCTTTTTCGTTGAAGTCTTTAACTGCTTCTAATTTTACTCTTAATTTATTTGATCCATCACTTTCTCTTATATTTTCGGTTTCTTTAAGAATGAATGATTCATCATAAGGTATTTTTGATGTTTGTTGCAAGAATAATTTTTTGTAGTAAGTTTTTAATTCTTCTAAACCATCATCTACCTCATTACCACCATATCCTTGAAAGAAAAATTGGCCATTCATGAGTACTATCGGCAAGCCCATGGTTTTGAAACGTTTCATAAGCTCTGAACTTCTAATATTGCCATCCTTATATTGTATCGGACTAAATCTATCTTCAATATATGTAATAAAAGCTATTTTTCTTAAGCTTATATCTTCTATTTCTTTTGCTGCTTCTTCAATTATTTCTCTACCAATAAGAAAATCAGCAGTTACAATCTCTATAAGCACAGGTTCATCGCAAAATTTCTGAGTTCTTGTAAATGTATAAGCCTTATTATTAGACAATATTAATAGAAAAATTATTAGTAAAAGTAATATTTTTTTCTTCATCTTATTCAAAGAATATATCTGGACAACCAGAAATTTCCTCGCCATATTGTTGTAATAATAAGGATATTCCGATAATAACAGATCCGCGCAATAATTTCTTAAAAATCATTTTGCAATCTTTAACTTTTTCCATTTTTTACTCCCACCCTCTGTTGCTGAATAATTTAACACCTTTATGGTAAGTTTTCAAATATCATAAACTTCTGCGATTCCAGAAAAGGAGTCTCATACCAATTATCATTACTTTCAACTGTTAAAATTCTTAAAAGAATGTTAAAAGTTCCAGCCTTAGTAAACTTTAATCCTAAATCTTTTGGTAAGTATAATATAAATTCATTCAATGGATCTTTCCCAGAGAGATGGAATCTCATAGAAGGTTCATTTTCATCTCCAAAGTTAACAAATCCAAATTCTTTATCATCAGGAAGTTTTTTATCAAGAATTGAATCACCATTTAACATTATTTTTCTAAGATATTCTTCAGAAAGAGGTTTATTAGATTCAAAAACTCCATCATTTGTTCCCTCAGGGAAAATAAGACTACCTCTCATATACCAATTATCTCCAGTTTTAATTGGTATATGAATAATGATAGATGTTGGAGAACTTACTTCTGGATTCGAAATCCAAACTGTGAATTTTTCTGTGGTTTCTTTTACTCTTTTTAAATATTCAGGGTTATCAAATATCAAATTTACAGTTTTTGTATCATTATTCCAGTTAATTTCTCCTTTAAGTTCTTCAGCAATAAATCTCAGAGGAACCATTGTTCTTCCCTCTTTAAGATAAGGGGCTACATCTAAGGTTTTTCTTACCCCATTTACATTTACAGTTTTGTTCCCAATCTCCATTATGATCCTTATCTTTTCTGAAACTTCTGCAGAGGAAATATCTTTAATGATTTCATATGCATTTGACTCTTTAATTTCTGAATCTCTTTGAGTATTTATTTTTAATTTATAGAAACCTGCTTCTCTTGGATTTACAATTCCACAGCCTTTTTTAAAGATTATAGTGTGTTTGATGCCTGCTTTTAAGATATCTATTGGATTTAAGAATCTAAATTCTCTTTTATCAAAAACAATATAAGGCATACTTTTACGTTCTATTAAGCTTATTGAGTCAACAATAATATCATCCGTCATTAAAGCTAAAGCTTTGTTATACTCAATTTCATCTTCTGGTAAGTCAGGAAATTGAGTTTCTTCAGGAAAGCGGACACAAATCCAATCAAATAGAGCCAAATCATTCTCAATTGAAAACTCTATGCTATGTGTTGCATTAATTCCGGCTAAATTTGGATCGACAATTACATTTAAATCAGTTATTTTTCCGTTTATGTTATGAGTAAAAGAACTGTCTTGAAATAAAAGGAAGATAATGGATAAGAAAACAAAATATCTTAAGAATTTGGAATTTAACATTTTATTTAGCATCTTTTCTGATGCTCTCCTTTCTATTGCCAATATTGGCATGCAGTATGCATATTATGATCTTTTCCTTGATGCTTCATTATTAGATCATATATATTACAATAATTGTCTATATCCCCTATATCATAATCATACAATACATCTAATCTGTTCCAATCTCCCGAAGCTAGTTCCATAGCATGTTCTATTTCCTCACAACTCATCTCTGAGATATTTCTATCTTGGCCAGAATATAAAGTCTCACCAGAATAATCGCCGCTTAATACGCCTCTTTTGAAGTTTAATCCGTATAATCTTGCCATTCTTTCGCATTGTTCAATTATACACTCTGGGTCACCTACACTAATTCCACCCTCCTTGGTAACTACATCTTCTGTATCAGTGGTGGTTGTACCATTTGTTACTGCATCTCCCCAAGGGTTAGGGATTACAACGTGCCCTTGAATGTAAACTGTTCCATCATAATTATTATCCAATAAAGGTCCTATACCCATAAATCCATCTCTTACTGGTTTGTAAAATGAATCTTTATACTGCATAATGAAAAGTTTTCAAAAAATTAAATTTTTCTATCCAGAAACCTTATACAAACAAATTTTGCTTCTAAGAGCTACTATTAGATTAACGCTTTTTTCTCCTTCCATGATCAAAAAGGGTGAGGAAAGAGGAAAAAGAGATTCTCTTATTTTGATCTCGCTCCAATTAAATACGTCTTCCTTAATAGAAGAAACAATCTCAAGATCCGGAATATTAAGAACCATGATTTCTGAATTTCTGTAACTCAATTTATTTAAAAGAAACAGCTTATCACTATAAAAACATGGTAAACTGATATTTAAGAAATTTTCAGAATTTTTCTGATAACTCTCTCCATTTACAAAATTCATCAAACAGATAGATTTATCTCCCTGTCCAAAGACGTAATCTCCATAAATAGCAGGATTCATGTAATTACTTGTTCCATTACTTACTCGATACATTGGGAATCTAATATTTTGATCCTCCATTTTTAATGTACTAACAATTTTACCATTTTCATCAACAAGAAAAAGTTGATTTCTTAGTGAAAACAGAAAACAATCAGAACCTATTACACCAATAAAAGCCAATTCATAATTCGCTGTTGAGAGTTTTTGTTCAACATGAACTTTTTGTGACGACAAAACCATGCTGGGTAATTGAATCTTTAAAATGTCCTGCCAATTTTCAACAAATATGTATAGCGATGAATCCTTTATTAAGTATGAAGAATTGAAAAGATATTCCATTACATGAGGCAAATACTCGAAATTCTCCAGAATCTTTCCACTTTCAGTTTCCAATATGCAAAATCGATATTTGTCAGTTACAAGTAGCTTCTCGTCCGAGAGATAGAGTGTAAGATAGCAACCCCAAAGATCAAAAGGCAAATCTGTCTTCCAGACAGTTTCATTTTTCTCAGTGTTGATCTTTTTTACATATGGTTTAAGATCTGACTCTTCATCTTTAGGTGTTGAAGATATGTAAAGAAAAGAATTATCAAGTATAAAGTCAAAAAACAGCATATTTTCTTCTGGAGAATATTTCTTTAATATTTTCCCATTTTCTGGATTGATACACAATATTTTGCCTATACAATTTATGTAAATCTCTTTTCTTTCTGGATTTTCTGCAATTTCTATTGGCTGAAGATATTTAAGTGCATTCTCATCATCTTGAGTTAAATCAATTTCCCATTCTTTTATAAGGTTTGAAGTTTTAGGTAATCTTAAATACGAAGATCCACATGGCGCTGATAGTAAAATAATTAAAATACAAAGAACTATACTAAGCAGATATTTTCTCATCCTTTTTAACCTCCCAATTCTAATACCTGTTATTGCATGCATCAGGTATATTTTCACAATTCATATTACGCATTTTCTCACAGTCCTCTAACCATTTATGTTCATACTCTTCGATATTCTTATAATACATATCTTCTACTGCATCTTCATAGTCTGCTCCGAAAAGTTCTTTAAAAAAATCAGTTGCAAAAAGCTCAACATCTAAAACATATCCTTCTCCTCCAGTATATGGATCTGTGCCCCAAATTGAGAACGTAGGAACCCATATCTGACCTGTTTCTCTAAATTTTTGCCTTGCTGCTAACCATCCATTCCATAAAGAGAAATTTCTATACCAGCTCGCAAATACAGCATCGCAATCTTCACTATTTTCACAATTCCCTTCATCATCCCCTCCATCTTTATCAGTTGTATCATCTGTGGTTGTGGTGGTTGTTGAACCTGTAATATCAATTGCTCCCCATAGATTTGTTATTGAGAAACCACTTCCCCCTGCATTAAAGATTAAATCATTACCAGTTCCAACTTGTTGAATAGTTATATTATTTCCTTTCTTTCCATTCCAACCAAGTGGAACGTTAATATCATTAGGATTATATATTTCTCTTGGATCAATATATGCATTATTTGGATCACGAATAGCAGCATAATTATTAATTCCTAATATAGTAGACCATGCAACTATATTACCAGAGTTATCTGATACAGCAAATAATTCTCCATGATAACCTCCTGTTTCAACATAATTCATTGAAAGTATATTTCCATTTGAGTCTGTAGAGAAATCCATAGTTAGGTTCTGTATTCCATTCTCAATTCTTGTAGCTTTATCTATTCCAGTAATACCATAGTAGAAATTCCACTCTTCAGTTTGAGGTGGTGAGCCTAATTCAGTTATTGTTTTATTGTATCCACTTATTCTATTCATGCCATCATAAGAGAACATAATATTAGTTTCAGTTTCATCTTCTTCCGCAGTAAGTTGTGTTAGTTTTCCTCTTGAATTCCAACTAAATGATAAGCTCTTTCCATCAGGGTAAGTTATATTAGAAAGTCTTCCTCTTGGATTATCATAAGAGTAATTTTCAGTATCTATTCCATTTGGATAAGTAACATAATCAATATTCATTTACTTAAGATACTCTGTCAAATCTAAACTATAAACAGCATCTTTGATTACTCCATCATCATCCAAAGAATAATGCTCCCAGATGTAACAAGTAATATCTGTTCCTCTTGTTATTATCTTATCTATTGAGCTGCTGTAGACTGAAAATTTCTTTCCAAATTGCAGAATTACTTCATTTTTAGTCTCAATATTGTAAACGAAAAGATTAATATTTGAATTATTACTAAGCATTATAAAAATATATGGATAACAAGAAATAAAACCATAAGGTTTTCCTATTTCTCCAGATATAAGATAGTGTTCACCTGAAAAGATGAATTTGTTTTTTACAGAGTTCTCATCTATATCATAAATAAGTATAACCTTTCTGTTTTCTTTACCGTTGGGAAAATCTCCATAATAAATTAGAATTGATGAATCTTTGTAATCAGCAATACTTATTGTTCCTAAATTTTCCAATTCTGGATATTTCTCTTTATCAATATTTATATAATCTACAATTTTACCAGTATTTATATCTATTGAGAATATCTTCCCATCTTGCAAAAAGAAGATTTTACCATCTTTGATAAATGACATAGTTAGATAATCAAGGTCGTAATTCTCTAAATCAGGTTCTAAAATGTTTAGTATGTTTAATTCAACATCACAGACGATGATTATATCTTTTAGACTAATGTAAAGTTTATTTTCATTGTCTACTAAAATAACTGGTGGGTGATACATTAATTCTTCACTTGTAGAAAGAAATGAATCTTTAACAATCGCTTTCTTCTCTATATCATAAAATCCAAGCAAAAAACATGGACCACCAAGAGGACCGTGAACCTCCCTTATAAACGCTATTCCTTCTCTGTTACCTTTAAGTTTAACAAATTGCCAGCTTCCATAGCATGTAATTGGTAAAGGAGAATCAAAGGAAGGTAACTCTGCAATAAGCTCAAATTTGCTTTCAGGAACTTCAATAAAAGTACCACTAAATGTTGACTCACAAGCTTGTAGTATGATGGTTACTAAAAGTATTAAGGTCAATAATTTACTAATTCTTCTATTACTTATTCTTAGATTTTTCACTTTTCACCCCCTTCTTTGCATTTTTCTGCTATTAAACAATCAAGTGTTTGTAATCCCGCAATAGTTAGTCTCCAATTCTGATCTTTAATTGCATCTAAAACACCCTTATATTTTGGAGTATATTTTGCAGCAACATCAAAAAAGTATAGAAGATCATCCCATACATTGTAATCACTGTAATTTCCTCCAAAACCTAAACGACTCATAGAAAGCCAGTTGTTCATATACTCATCATGTATATGTCCCAATTGGTCACAGGTCATATCTTTCCAACCTTCTCTACCCTCTGTACCGTGATATAAACCTTTCAGGTTTCTAAACCATGCATCGTTGAACAATCCCGAACCTTTATCATCATCTCCTCTTCTTCCACCTGCTCCTAATGTTTCTGGATCACATGGATCACAATTCCCTTCATCATCCCCTCCATCTTTATCTGTTGTATCATCTGTGGTTGTGGTGGTTGTACCATTTGTTACTGCATCTCCCCAAGGATTAGGGATTACTACATGCCCTTGCATGTATACTGTTCCATCATCATTATTTGCCCATAAAGGTCCTATACCCATAAATCCATCTCTTGCTCTATAGGAGAATGGGGCATCAATATCATTTGGGTCATATCTTGTATCAATAGCTCCATTATTAGGATTAATTAATACTGCTTTTGCCATATCTCCATCGTCTAATTTACACGCAATTATATTTCCATAATTATCATAAACGGGAACTATTCTTACTGTAGATCCTCCTGTTTTATTATAATCAGCTGATAATATTCTTCCATTTGTATCAGTAGAGTAATCTATTGTTAGGTTCTGCACTCCATTCTCAATTCTTGTAGCTTTATCAATACCTGTTGGACCATAGTAAAAGTTCCACTGCTCTTGCTGAATTCCACCAACACTCTTTATGTATTGGTGTATTCTATTCATTCCATCATAAATATAAATCAATAGTTATATAACCTCAAATTATTGGGTCAGAATCCTTGTTTTTGAGACTTTTTAGTCTATAAAAATCGTAAACAGTCTCGATGGTTCCAATTTTTTCGTAATAGTACCATGTTTGCTTTTTGCTATTTTCTGCATTTACATATTCAAATAGCTGGCTTCCATAACTTTCTAATTCAACAAGATAATTTGCATCAATATTGTATATGTAAGCAAAATATTTTATTGGTGTATTAGGTATATCTGAACCCTCTCCGATAAATGTAATTTGGTTGGTTTCTTCATCTGCAAAGCCTTTAATATTGAACATTTTTTCGATTTTCATATTTGAAATAGGGATTTTCTTTTTAAGACTTATATGCATTTCAGTAGGATTGAAGTTATAAAGGTTAATACTTTTTCTGGTTAAACATATTAAAAAATTATTGCAAAAAGACATAGATAAGCAATTATCTGATATGAGTAATTTCCATTCCCCCTTTCCTTCTATCGGCTTTACATATATTCTTTTCTCGGGATATAATAGAAACAAGCAATTATAAGATTGATATATAGTAGGTAAATAATTAGAATCATAATCAGGTAAATCTAACCATTCATCAATTATTTTATCATTTTGGTCTAAAACTACAATTTTCTCGTAGTACTCGTCATTTTTAATATAATTAGAATTGGCAAGAATAAACTTTCTTCCAGTATTATCGACTGCAAAACCTAATATAGAATATCCTTCAAAAGAGAAAAGTGTTGACTTTTCAAGTATTAAATTATAATTGTTTTTCTTCACATAAGTATATTGTTTATTCCAATCTTGAATTTCTTTTTCAGTCATAGCCTTTATTTTCATACTAAATGTAAGGATATAAGCATTTATTATGTTCGGTTTTCCACCTTTTGGATATATTCTAGTCAACATATATAACTTACCATTTGAAGAAGCAAATTCTCCATTAAACTTCACTTCTTCATAGTCAGGATAATCAGGAGTTGACATTATGCTCTCTTGTGTAAATTGCTTTAATTCAGGAAAACTTTGAGAAAATATAGAATTATCCGGTAAAGGAAAAAGCATACCTGTAAAAACGCCGGTGGTTGTTAGTAACTCATCTTTATTATGAGTTGTACTACAAGAAATTACAAGATTGGATAAAATAATTATTAAAAATATACTTATAAAGTTAGTTATAGTCACAAACTTTTTATATCTTTTTATCATAAGATATTGCATTATTTAAATTCCTCCTTTTAATATTTTTGATAACTTTCTTATATTCATTAATCATGGAATATTGCTTTATTAATCTATATTGGAGAACAGCCAATTTTATAATATCCATCTTTGAAGGCTTTCTTTGCATTATCATAATATGTAAGAGGACCCAGGGCTCTCGCTACCATGCCAGTATATCCATATTTATTATAGCATTCTTCACGTGCAGGACTTTGGCAACAACCATCTTTTTTGATATCATCAACTGCTTTTGAACATGATTTAAGTTTTCTGCATGCATCTCCACCGCTACCGCACGGTTTACAGTTACCTTTCTCAATTTCTCTTTTAATTTGGTCACAATTCATATTATCGTAGTCAACGCAGTTTCCTGCACATCCTCCAGTTCCGCAAGTCTCAGCATCATCCCCTCCATCTTTATCTGTTGTATCATCTGTGGTTGTGGTGGTTGTACCATTAGTGGAGACATTACCCCAGGGATTGGGTATTACAAGGTGACCTTGCATGTAAACTGTTCCATCATCATTATTTGCCCATAAAGGTCCTATACCCATAAATCCATCTCTTGCTCTATAGGAGAATGGGTCATCAATATCATTTGGATCATATCTTGTATCAATAGCTCCATTATTAGGATTAATTAATACTGCTTTTGCCATATCTCCATCGTCTAATTTACACGCAATTATATTTCCAAAATTATCATAAACATAAGTAAGGTTACCATTAAATTCTCCAGTTTCAGTATATGCAGCTGATAGAATTCTTCCATTTGCACTATCATTTGCATCATTTTATAATCTATTGTTAAATTTAGCACCCCACCTTGAGTTTTGTTGAATTGTTATAAATCACTACTTTTTTGCAAATTGTTGTGAAAATATAAAAGATAATAACTAATTACAAGAGGCACTATAAGAACAATTAATTTATATAACCATCTTTCTGTTGCAAAGATTTTTCCTTCTCCAGACTGATAATATGTGTTAGTAAGTAGTAAGGAACTAAAAATAATGAAAATAAATGTAAGAATTATCATTGTACCAAACAAATTTTCTTTGCTTCTTATATCTTTTTTACTGTATAAGATAGTTGATAAACTTATGGCTGTGATTAAGTATGCTGTAGTACTACTAAATTCCTCAAGCATAAGAATATAAATGAAATTAGGAGTTTTAAATATTAGAAATTGAGAAATACTTAGTATAAGCGAGGTTATTATACAGACTGTTGTTTTAGTTAACATTTGCATATTTCTAAATCTAAAAAACAATATTAATAATGTAAAGAGTTGGTATGTAGTAAAACAAATAAAGAGAGGAAAATGATTGATTAAGAATAGCCATAAATAGAAACCAATAATCAGTAATGTTGTGCTTAAGAATATATTATTAATAGTGGGAGATATTAAAGGAAATTGAAAGTATATTCCGTCTTCTTTTTTTGTGTTTAGCATCAGTTTAAAACTGTTATAACAAAGCCATGACAAAAGGAAGAAACCAAGAACGTAGTGACTCTTTAAGATGCTAATTTCAGTTGAGGAATCAAAAGGATTTTGGGCTATATTTACTCTCTTAAAAACTAATACAGCAAAAATAATTCCAACTAAGGATGAAATAGCGTATAAAATGAATCGGTATTTGTTGGTTATGTTACTAACATCAATATTAGAAATATTTTTATTCATTAATTATAATTAACCTCCATATAATCAACAATTAACATTTCAGCTTTCTTTGTCTGGTCTTAAGTATTCACAGTAATCTCTACAATCATTTTCTCTATCAGTCCAATGTTGAACAACAGTTGGCCAATCCATACCTTGAATCCAAAGTTCTCCTTGACTCATATGTGACATAAAAGCTATCATAAATCCGAGTGCACCAATTCCTGCACCAACTGCAATAGCAATTCCAAGAGCACCACTTACAGCCGAAGCAGCTATACCTGCAAATGTTGTACCAACCAGTCCTGCCATCGTATAATAATTGCGTTGAGCATCTTTCCAATGATAGAATCGATCCTTATACCAATTATCCTTTTTATGCTCTCTTGAGAAATCTCCCAATCCACCTGGTTTTTTATCTCTTTCAAGAGCATCTTTTCCTTCAGAAAAGCATCTGTACATACATCTTTTATATGGATCCCACTCACCTCCACATGGCTCTGCATCATCCCCTCCATCTTTATCTGTTGTATCATCTGTGGTTGTGGTGGTTGTACCATTAGTGGAGACATTGCCCCAGGGATTTGGTATTACAACGTGCCCTTGAATGTAAACTGTTCCATCATAATTATTATCCAATAAAGGTCCTATACCCATAAATCCATCTCTTGCCCTGTAGGAGAATGGATCATCAATATCATTTGGGTCATATCTTGTATCAATAGCTCCATTATTAGGGTTAATTAATACTGCTTTTGCCATATCTCCATAGTCTAATTTACACGCAATTATATTCCCATAATTATCATAAACATAAGTAAAGTTTCCAGTAAATCCTCCTGTTTCAGTATATGCAGCTGAGAGTATTCTTCCATTTGTATCAGTTGAGTAATCTATTGTTAGGTTCTGTATCCCACTCTGTCTTCTTACCACTTTATCAATACCTGTAGTACAGAAAGAGAAGTTTAGAATTCCAAATCTGGAGGAGATCTTTGCCTTATTTTACTACTCTCGGTTGAGAAAAATATATTTCATAGCGCGGAAAGTTAGGACCAGTTATTTTGATTTTACCGGAGTTTTTGCAAAA
>Ga0255346_1002904_pt1 | contig 20893 bp, 19 predicted proteins | sample wastewater_treat_FD_194410 | JGI IMG/M metagenome (GOLD analysis project Ga0255346, IMG submission 194410) | Wastewater microbial communities from Lulu Island WWTP, Vancouver, Canada - plant22 | ecosystem: Engineered > WWTP > Wastewater > Unclassified | place: Canada: Vancouver, British Columbia... | reverse complement strand
AAATCATTTCCCAATGCGGATAAGATGAATGACTAAAAAACTGCCGGAAGGAAGATACTGGATGTGCTGAAAAAATCATTTTATATAATATAGTCCTTTTAAATTTTTAGTTTCGAATAAAATATAACTACCTATATCAATCTATGGCACCCAAATATCATAAATTAAATATGAAGTACGAAAACTATTTGGATGTCTAACAATTGTTATAATTTCACCATTTTCATTCATCATTATACAACAGTCTGCTTTAAAGAATGAAAATATTTTCATTTGATATTCCTCTCCTATTTTTATTTTTCTAAAATTTTCTTTATCATTTTATATAAATATAAAATAATTTTTTTTAATTAAATATTTTTTTAATTTTGTAAAAATTTTCTAATAAACCCCAAAAAAAAATATATATATGGCAGAAGAAAAAATTTATTTTGATGAAGGTGATGTAAAAGTTACTAATGCTCGTTTTTTAACCTATGGTAAAATGCATTCTATGGGTAATGTAACATCAGTGGCTAAATACATGGTAAAACCTAAAAGAACTGGTCCGATTATAATAGGTATCATCGGATTAGTATGTTTTGCATTTCAATGGATTCTAGCAATAATTTTATTGGCTGGAGCTGTACTATGGTGGATGATGCAAAAAAATAAATTTATTGTTAGTTTATCTAGTGCTTCAGGCAGTGAAGAAGCTTTAACAAGTACGGATGAAGCTTATATTGACAAAATTGTCAATGCTCTAAATGAAGCTATTGCAGAGAGAGGCTAATAAATAACATTAAAAAAATCTAAAAAACCTGTCGATTTATTGACAGGTTTTTTTTCTAAAAAAATAAAACATAACATATGAGTGGACAAAACTTTTTATTTTCAAAAAATTTTCCAGAAGATCAAATCAATGAAATATGGAGAAAAGGTTGTTTTATAAGTTGTTTAGCTTATGGACAAGATAGATGGTTATTAGTTTATGACAAGAATAGCAAATATTTAGATCAAAAATGGAGTACTAGACTAGATTTTCCTGATGAAGTAATAAACAATGAATGGCAAGAAAATTTTGACATTAGCGATATAGGATTTGGTGAAGGAGTATGGTATGTTGTAATGTCAACAAATACAGGAATATCTGATCAAAAATGGTTAACAAAGCAAGATTTCCCATCAAATGAGATAAAAGATTACTTAAAATCAGGAGATATTATTATCCATCTATCATACGAAAATGATAGATGGATAATAGTATTTGGGAAATTAGAGGATTTAGGAAAACAAATTTTTGGTTTATATAGCGAATTCCCTTCAAAAACAATAAAAGATTATTGGTCTAAAGGCTATTTTATTACATCAATATGTCCATCAAACAATAAATGGGGTTTAGTAATGAGTCAAATTGCTCCCTATGAAAATCAATTTTATATTTTAGATTATGATTTCCCTGAAGCAGATGTTAGAAAAAAATTAAATGAAGGTTATGTAATTACAAATGTTTGCTATGGCAATGGCATGTGGTTAATAATAATGTCTATACCGATAATGATAAATACTGATCATAATAGTGATGAAGAAGGGACCTATGATCCATCAATTGAAAATGATGAAATAGAAATTGTACAACAGATAGATCCTAAAGCTCAAAGATTATTCAATACTGGCATGGAGTACTTTAATAAAAAAAATTATTCTAAAGCAATAGAATATTTTGAAAATGCACTTAAAATAAATCCAGAATATGCTTCTGCAATTAATGGCATCGGTGCTGCTTGGTCTTGGTTAGGTGATAGTGATAAAGAACTAGAATATTATAAAAAAGCTTATAGTATAGACAAGATTAATCCTACAATTTTTTCTAATTTAGTTTTTTGTCTTTATGATTTAGATAAAACTAATGAACTTTTAGAAATAGCTAATAATTGTTCTCAAAAAACTATTGATAATGTTACAAAATCTTATGTATTCTATTACTTGGGGAAAGTATTATTAGAAAATAAACAAACTGATAACGCAATAGATTTTTTCAATAAAGCATTAAAAATAGATCCTGACGATGAACTATTCAAAGATGCTTTAAAAGAAGCAGAAACAATTAAAAATGATAAAATACATCAAAATACATCACAAAATAATGAAAACATTGAAGAAAAATCTTTAAATGAGTTGATGACAGAACTTAATAAACTTGTTGGATTATCTAATATAAAAGAAGACATAAATAATTTAATGAAATATATAAAAATAGAAAAAATGCGTAGAGATAGGGGTATGAGTTCTAATCCTATATCTCTTCATGCGGTTTTTCAAGGACCTCCAGGTACAGGCAAAACAACTGTTGCGAGACTTTTAGGTAAAATATATAAATCATTAGGATTATTATCTAAAGGACATTTAATAGAAGTAGATCGTTCACAATTAGTAGGTGAATATATTGGACAAACAGCTATTAAAACAAATAAAGTTATTGATAGTGCTATAGATGGCATACTGTTTATAGACGAAGCATACACATTAATGCCCGAAAATGGAGGTAATGATTTTGGTAAAGAAGCTATAGATACATTACTAAAACGTATGGAAGATCTCAGAGATAGGATGGTAGTGATCATAGCTGGATACCCAAATGAAATGAATAGATTAATATTATCTAATCCTGGATTGCAATCAAGGTTTACTAGATATTTTTCTTTTAAAGATTACACACCTGAAGAATTATTTGAAATATTTCATAGAATAGCTAACACATCTCGCTTTGTTATAACTGATGAAGCTAAAGAAAAAGTAGCAAAATATTTAGATTATGTTTATAAATCGAGAACTGATACTTTTGGCAATGCTAGATTAGTGAGAAATCTTTTTGAAGAAATAGTACAACATCAATCTGCTAGATTAGCAGAAATGGATAATATAAGCGATCAAGATCTTTGTACAATAAATATATTGGATATTAATAATGCAATTGATGATGAATTTAAAGAAGAGATTACAGAAAATATTGAAAATATAATGTCTGAATTAAATGAATTAGTCGGGTTGGATGATATTAAAAAAGATGTTGAACAACTTTTAAATTATATTAAAGTCGAAAAATTAAGATCTGATCATGGTTTAGCAACACAAAATTTAAGTTTACATGCAGTTTTTCAGGGTCCTCCAGGTACTGGTAAAACAACGGTCGCTAGATTAATAGGTCGCATATATAAATCCCTAGGTTTATTACCTAAAGGACACGTAGTAGAAGTATCTCGTAACGATCTCGTAGGTGAATATATCGGCCAAACTGGTCCTAAAACTGATAAGGTTATCGATTTAGCCATGCACGGAATACTATTTATAGATGAAGCATATTCTTTAAATCCACCTAATAGTGGAAATGATTTTGGTAAAGAAGCATTAGAAACTCTACTCAAGAGAATGGAAGATGATAGAGGTAAATTTGTGGTTATTTTAGCAGGATATCCTGATGAAATGAAAGAATTAATAGAAACTAATCCTGGATTGAAATCAAGATTTAATAGATATTTTAACTTCGTAGATTACAAACCCGATGAGTTAATGGACATTTTCGATGGATTTATCAAAAAAAGATCTATGACATTAGAACCTGATGCTGAGCAATTACTTATAAGCTATTTCATTGATTCGTATGAAAATAAAGATAAACATTTCGGTAATGGTAGATTTGTAAGAAATATTTTTGAAAAAATTCTTCAAACTCAAAGTGATAGAATAGCTAGATTAGATAATATATCTTCTAATGACCTTATTTTAATTACTAAAGAAGATATTCAAAATGTAATCAATACTACAAACCCAAATAAACCTCAAGAAAGAAATACATTGGGATTTAAACCAAAAAACTGATATTTTTTATTTATCACCTGTTTCTTTATTATATGTAACTTCAAATATAGAACAAGTATTTTTATCTCCTCTTTTAAAGCAATTGCTTATAGGTATGCCTCCATAAAACTCATTTTTTGCTTTTTCTTCTAAATTAAAAGGTTCACCACCTTCTTTAAATTGCAAGTCAAAATTAACTTTATATCCAGAATATTCACCCTCTGTCACTTGGTAGTTTTGATTATTTAGGAAGTCATTTATTTCAGTTTGCATACTTTTAACTTCTTCTGGTGTGTATGCTGTATTTTGAATACTTTGCAATTGTTCAGTTGTATACGATGTATGTTCTGAAGAAGGAAATGATGGTACAGTTTGAACATAATAAACAGCTTTTATAGTTATTGTTTTATTTTCATTATTTACGACAGCTACGCCATCATTACCATTAGGGTCCTTCATAATTACCGGATTATTATAACAGTAAATATATGGCGATAGCGATGGATACTTATCGCTCATCGGATCCACTGACAGCCACACACTCAGCTCGCTATCATAGTATCTAGCTCCGAAGTAGGTGTAGTTTGTCTCGTTGTCTAGCTCCTTGGAAGTGAATTTGTACCTACTATCAAACTCTTCAGTGTTTCGCTGGGAGACGAAGAGTTCGCCGTATGGGAGGTACTGCAAATGCTGCACTACATAGCCACCTATATCAGTTACGAAGGAGGCGGAGCCAAGATGGTCAGAGTGATAGTGGATTTTCATTTATAAATTTTGTTAGGTAAAATTAATAAATATTTTTGAATAAATTTTTACATAATTTACTTTTCTTTGCCAGCCACACAAAGAAAAGTAACAAAAGAAAAGTCTCCGCTGGGGAAATGATTTGATAATACTACGCAATCACCTCGTGGGGTTTACAAACTCGCTCGCTATCGCTCGCTCAAACAGTGTAAACCCTTCTTCCCAACACGGCTTGCTTGTTTTATTACAAATCATTTCCCAATGCGGGCGGGACAGTATGAAAGAAATTTTTTAAGATATAATCTAAAAAAATTCATTCGTCCAACTCTATTACGCTCACATCGTCTATAAGATAATAAGGTATTTGTGGTTCATGTTTAAAATATGTATCTTCTGTGAAATAAAAGTGAAGTTCATATTTTTTGTTTACATAATCTTTATATTCATCAGTATTTAAAGAATCTGCAACTTTGATTGTATATTGTCTTTTATATTCATCTAATAAATATTTATTTTCAATCAATAAATTATTTTTTATTGCTTCACTGAAAATTTCTCTATTAATTTTTGTATCATTTTCTTTATATTTATTGTATGCTTCTACTACTTTTGGATTATCATCCCAAAACATACCTATTGTGATATATTGCTCTCCACCTTGTGCAGTATAGATGCCACTTATCTCTACCCAATTTGTATCTGTTATGAAATTACCTTCTTGATTTTTAATATGTGCTTGTAGATCTGGTGTAATGTACCTCACATAGCTAGAAACATTATTTTTTTTACCTACTATATCTGAATCTTTTGAGAAATAAAGACCAATATTATATGCTGCATAATCACTATATTTATAAGCTAATTTCACCCAAAAACTTACTTTATATTGTTTGCCTGCTTCTAGTGGCTCTATTAGTTTACTTTGTATGTGCTCCATCCAGAAATTTTCTACTCCAATCAATGCTAACCCTATATAACCATTACCTGTTTTAGGTTCGTAATGTGATTTATAGTAATAGTAACTATTAGTATGATTATCCATACATTTATGATAATAATCAGGTGTAGCATCATTGGGAGACCACCAACCATCACAAGCAAATGTATCTGCATGAAAATTATTTGGACAAATACAATATTCTTCAAAACTGCCATTATAAACTATGTTTTCTTGAGCATCTAATGCTATAAAAAAATTTATAATAATTAATATTAAAAATAAATTTCTCATATCAAAATTTTTGTATTTCATCAGTAAATATTAAGTTCATATATAATAATCCATCTAAATTAAGAGAAACAAATAAATCTCCTTTTATTATTTCCTGTGGCAAAAATATTTCTTCATCATTTATAACATAAGTACCAGATAGATATTTATCGCCTATCACGACTTCATCTTTACAATGTGGTATTAAAAAATCTAATCTAAAAATATATATTTCATTCTCTCTTATTTGTTCACAATTTTCAAAAAATTGATTAAGTTGCTCATCATTATATTTTTTTGAAATTACAGTATAAATTTTATCTCTCGTGGAATTAGTTAAATAAATAAGATACATATCATTCTGAAGCTTTATTATTTTATCTACTCTAAATTCTCCTATTATGTAATATACTGTGTCACAATTACTTTGAAGGATTTTGTTATTAAAAATGTAATTATTTTCAGGTAATAGCTTATCACAATTCAATATAAGTGTAGAGAAAAAGAATATTATCAAAAAAATATATTTTAATATTTTAGATTTCATATCAAGTTCTATTTAAATATAAATCTTGTATTATGATTATTATTTTCAGGTATTGAAAAATTAAACATTATTTCGTAAATATTTTTTGACTGATTTTCATAGTTAGTGTTTATTATATTTTTTTTAAAACATGGCTGTGGTGTTGCAAGATTATGAGCAAGATCATATATTGGATTATCTACACCTTCTGTAGCTTTTTTTGCACTTTCACCTAATTCCATTGAGCATAAACCACCTTGATATGCTTCTGTAATTTCATGACAAATAGATTCACCTATTTTATTTTGAGTAAATAGTTCTTTTTCTTTATCCATACTTACAAATTGATTAGCTACAACACCTATAGCTTCACCACATTCATTAAAAAATACTTCATTGCCTAAAAATGATCCTCCAAACTCAGAAATTTCTCTATTACCTTCTTCATTTATTCCAATGATATTTGACTTATTAGCAGTAAGATCTACTATTACATCAGTACTTTTAATAGCTTGTACAAGTAATTTTTCATTATAAGTTTTAGCTTTCCCCTTAATTGATATTTCTCCCGTTTCACTATTTCTTGTTATTTTAATATTATCAGTGTTTAAATAACCTATAGCCTCATCTGCCGCATCTCCTACAATATACACTTTCTCCCCATTCGGATCCTTTAGTATAATTGGATTATCCGCACTATAGCAATATGGCGATAGCGATGGATACTTATCGCTCATCGGATCTACACTCAACCATACTGATAATTCCGCATCATAGTATCTAGCTCCGAAGTATGTGTAGCTGGTTTCGTTGTCTAGCTCCTTGGCAGTAAACATAAAAATATTTTTACTATGTAAAATTAATGAATATTTTTAAATGAATTTACATATTTTAAAATTTTATAAAATTAAGTCTTTTCATTTTATGAAATCAAAAAAAACCTTTTATCTTTGCTAAAAAATAAATTATGAAATCCAAATCAATAATTTTTTGTTTATTTTTTCTAATCTCATTAATAAATTTGTGGGCACAAAATACAATAACAGATGCAGAATTAGCAAAAATCAAAGAAAATGCTTATAAAGAATTTCATCCTGGCATTCAATCAGCAATAGTAGAAAATTCTATTAAAAAATTATCTTTAAATCCACAATTGCGTAGTCAGCCAGACCCATATTTCAAATATCAAATACAAACAGGAAAGCCAACAGATCAAAAACGTTCGGGTAGATGCTGGATGTTTGCAAGTATGAATACTATTCGACCTTTTGTCATCCAAAAATATAATTTATCGAATTTCGAATTTTCTTATGCTTATTTGTTTTTTTATGATCAATTAGAAAAAGCTAATTTATTTCTACAAGGAATAATCTCTACTATAGATAAACCTATGGACGATAGACAAGTAGAATGGTGGTTCAAAAATCCTATCGGTGATGGTGGTGTATGGTCTAGTTTTGTAAATTTAGTAAATAAATATGGTCTGGTACCTGCAGAGATAATGCCAGAAACCTACCATAGTAATAATACTAGTGAGATAGCCTCAATATTATCTACTAAACTTCGTGAGCACGGTATTATGATGAGAGAAGCATACAACAATAATAAAAAAGTAGATTTACTAAAAATGAAATTAGATGCTTTAAGTGAAATATATCGCATATTAGTATATGCTTTTGGTGAGCCTCCTGCGACATTTTCTTATAGATTTGTTAACAAAAATAATATACCTACAGAGGTGAAAACTTACACACCTATGAGCTTCTATAAAGAAATAATAGAAATAAATTTCAATGATTTCGTGATGCTGATGAATGACCCTACTAGACCATATTATAAGGTTTATGAGATAGAATATGATAGGAATATGGTAGAAGGTATAAACTGGAAATATCTGAATCTGCCAATGAATGAAATAAAAGCTTTAGCTTTAAAATCTCTCAAAGATTCTATGCCAATGTATTTCTCATGTGATGTAGGTAAACAATTAAATAATGATATAGGTCTATTAGATGTAAATAATTATATGTATGACACTTTATTTAATATGCCTTTCAGAATGGATAAAAAACAAAGAATATTAACCTTTGCTAGTGGCTCTTCTCATGGTATGAACATAATAGGTGTAGATACTGATGCTAATGATGTACCTATTCGCTGGTTAATAGAAAATAGCTGGGGTAACGCTGGATATAATGGTAAATTAATAATGACTGACAAATGGATGGATGAATATCTTTTTAGATTAGTTGTCAATAAAAAATATTTCTCTGCTGAAACTCTAAAATTATTAGAACAAAAACCAATACTTTTACCTAGTTGGGATCCTATGTACAAAATGGATGAATAGTTTAATATATTTTAAAACATTTTCTATAAACTCTTAAACTCATCACCTTCTCCCCGTCACCTTTTCTCCTCTTCATCCAGTCCCCTCGTCATCCTATCTCCCCAGTCTTCCAGTCACCTTTTCTCCTCGTCATCCTATCTCCCAGTCTTCTATTCTCCTCGTCTTCCAGTCTCCTAGTCTTCTAGTCTCCTCGTCTTCCAGTCTCCCCCTCTTCAAGTCTCCAAATCTTCCAGTCTTCAAGTCTCCCCGTCATCCTATCTCCCCAGTCTCCTCGTCTTCCAGTCTCCCCCTCTCCTTAATTCAACCCAATCAATAAAAAACAACAGTCTTTAAAAATATTCTTTTAACCTTTCGAATAGTGATTTACCAGATGATTGCCTTTGCACATTAAAGTCTTTCATTTTTTTCATTTCTTCAAGCAAAGTTTTTTCTTCTTTTGTAATTTTGTCAGGAACATGGATATTTATACTCACAATGAAATCTCCCCTTTGAGATGAATTAATATCTGGCAAACCTTTATTTCTCAATCTAAACAATTTACCCGGTTGAGTGCCAGGAGGTATTTTAATAGTAGCTTTACCATTTAAAACAGGTATTTCTATTTCTGTGCCTAAGACTGCATCTGGATAGGAAATATAATGTTCATAAAAAATATTTAAACCATCTCTTTTAAACAATGGATGTTCTTCTTCCTCTATTAAAACTATTAAATCACCTGGAACGCCATATAATATTTGATTCCCTTGACCTTTGAGTGTTATTTGCATATCTTGCAGAGCACCAGGAGGTATTTTAATAGTAACAACTTCTTTAGAATCCTCTTGGCCAGTGCCACCGCAATGTTCGCATTTTTCTTTTACAATTTTACCTTTACCATTACAATTAGGACAAACATTAGTAGATTGCACACGTCCGAAAAGTGTATTAGTAATTTGAGTAACCCTACCAGTGCCATGGCAAGTAGGACAAGTAATTATGCTAGCTTCAGATTTAGCTCCTATACCTTCACAAACATGACAAACAACTTTTTTATTTAAAGTAACTTTTTTTTCTACACCTGTAGATATTTCTTCTAATGTCAACTTTATACGAATACGAAGATTGGTGCCTTTTTGAGTATATGTTTGATAATAATTTCCCTCTCCAGCTCTTCTTCTAAAACCAAAAAAGTCGTCAAAGATATCATTTAAATTAGAGAAAATATCATCATCATTGCTGAAAAAATCATCGCTCATGCCTGCTTCGCCATACCTATCATATCGCTGTCTTTTGTCTGAATCACCCAATACTGCATATGCTTCCGCAATTTCTTTAAACTTTTCTTCAGATTCTTTATCTTCTGGATTTCTATCTGGGTGATATTGCATTGCTAGCTTGCGATAAGCTTTTTTTATCTCATCATCGCTAGCATTTTTAGCTACACCTAAAATTTCGTAATAATCTTTCTTTGCCACAATCCTAATTTTATTGATAAACTACAACTTTTGCATAACGTAAAACCACTGGACGGTCCTGTAGATTTAATTTATATCCTTTCATCAAAACATCAGCAACAGTATTTTTCTTTTCTTCAGGTCCCTCGATGGTACTAATAGCCTCGTGTAATTCTATATCAAATGGTTCATTTATGGGATTAATCTCTTCTACACCATATTTCTTTAATATATTTAAAAATTTTTGATAAATCAATTTATATGCCTGCGAAATCGCATCTAAAGTTTGATTTTTTTCTATAGCTTCTAAACCTCTTTCTATATCATCGATAATAGGTAGCAGATCAATGATTAATTGCATATTAGCTGTGTCTATCAGGTTTAGTTTTTCTTTATTAGTTCTTTTTTTATAATTATCAAACTCAGCACATAATCTCAAATATTTATCATTAAGCTGATCATTTTGATTTTTTAATTCGTCTAAATGTTTTTGGATTTCATCTTTAATATTTTCTTCTTGAACATCCATATTGATTTCTTCTTGATTTTCGAGGTTCATTTCTTCATTATTCAAAACATCTTTCTCTTTCATATAAATATTATTTTTAGGTTATTGGCAAAATTCTTGCCTTAATTAAAATTTAGACAATTTGTCAGGGACGTGGATATTTGATTCATTTAATATTTGTTTAAGTTCATTTATGACTTCTGGCAAAATAGGGATACCATTTTTTTTATGAAAACTAGTCTTTTCGACTTCAGGATCATTAGGTATAAGGACAGGCTGGTTTGGGTCAATAGGAGTAGCTGCTCTCATAGTTTTAATCCATAAATCCATATATTCTTTTACCTCATTTGCAGGTCTGAAAGCATCCAATTTGATAGCAGCAAAAAAATGTCCTAATCCTTTACCTGGATAGTAATCTTTTTCTGGAAGATAACTAACCTGTGGAGGTACAAAATTACCAAAATTAGCTCCTGATAATACAGCTGTAAGTATATCCACTATTGCAGTTAAACAATAACCTTTATAGCCAGCATGCTCATAATCTCCGCCTAAAGGTAAAATAGTACCTTTTTTTCTCAAAATAGATGGATCAGTAGTAGGCATACCATCAGCATTTTGTAGCATACCTTCGGGGACAGTTTTGCCCTGTTTTTCTAATAATTCTACTTTACCACGAGCAATAGGTACAGTGGCAAAATCTGCTAAAAATATTGGTTCATTTTGTGTAGGCATAGCAAAAGCAATTGGATTAGTACCTAACATTGCTTGTTTAGCGAAAGTAGGGGCTACTGTTGGGTTAGCATTAGTCATAGCTATACCTATCATATCGTGCTTTACAGCTTTGATAGCATAATATCCTGCTATACCGAAATGATTAGAATTATTAACCACTACAACGCTACAACCGGTATTTTGAGCTTTAGATATAGCTAAATTCATAGCAAAATCACCACTAATCATTCCTAAACCGTTATCGCCATCTACTAAAGCTGTAGCTAGACTTTCTCTAATAATTTTGGGTTTAGCATTAATATTTAGTCTATTTTTTTGCCATAATCCTAAATAATCTTTTACTCTCACTAAACCATGTGATGGGATACCACGCAATTCAGCTTCTACTAGTACATCAGCTACTAATTCTGCATCATTTTTATCCATTCCAATAGTTGTGAAAATATCAGTTATGGCAATTTTTAAATCATTATAATTAATAATAAATTTATCAGAGTTCATATTTTTTAGAAAAAATTATTAAATTATTTAGCAAAAGAAACAGCTCTTGTTTCTCGAATAACTGTAACTTTAATTTGTCCTGGGTATGTCAATGAATTTTCTATTTTTTTGCTAAGGTCCATAGATAATTGAAAAGCTTCTGCATCAGAAATTTGATCAGCAGAGACTATAACGCGTATTTCTCTACCAGCTTGAATAGCAAAAGATTTTTGTACTCCATTATAATTTTGAGCGATATTTTCTAACTCTTTAATACGAGTAATATAAGCATCAATAACATCTCTACGTGCACCTGGTCTAGCACCACTAATAGCATCACATACTTGTACTATAGGAGCTAATAAAGTAGTAGCTTCTACTTCATCATGGTGAGCGCCAATAGCATTAATGATTTCAGGATGTTCTTTATATTTTTCTGCTAATTTCATACCTAAAATAGCATGAGGTAATTCTGGCTCATTATCGGGAACTTTGCCTATATCGTGCAATAAGCCAGCTCTTTTAGCCAATTTAGGATTAAGCCCAAGCTCAGCTGCCATAGTAGCACACATTAGTGCTACTTCTTTGCTATGTGCTAGGAGATTTTGTCCAAAAGAGGTACGATATTTCATTTTACCAACTAAACGAATCAAATCTGGATGCATATTAGTGATGCCAAGATCTATGAGTGTATCTTTGCCTACTTTCATAATTTCTTGCTCGATTTGTTTTTTCACTTTAGCGACTACTTCTTCTATACGAGCTGGTTGTATGCGACCATCAGCCACTAGCATTTCTAAAGATAACCTAGCTATTTCTCGCCTTACAGGATCAAAAGAAGACAAAACAATCAAATCTGGTGTATCATCGATGATTATTTCTACTCCAGTGGCAGCTTCTAAGGTTTTAATATTTCTACCATCTCTTCCAATAATTCTTCCTTTCATATCATCACCAGCAATAGGGAAAGTACTTACAGCAGCTTCAGATGAATATTCAGTAGCTGTACGTTGGATAGTTTCAATAATAATTTTTCTAGATTCTTCTTCTGCTTGCATACGAGCTTCATCTACGAGATTTTTAACATAATTGCTTACTTGAATTCTAGCATCTTCTTTCATTGACTCTATGAGTTCTGTACGAGCTTGTTCAGCAGTTAATCCAGCAATTCTCTCTAATTGATTTTGATATGCTTTAAGAGTTTCGTCAGTTTTTTCGATTTTTTCATTCAGAGAAGCTTGATCTTTGATTAATTGCTCTTTTTGTTGATTATACTCTTTAATTTTCTTTTGTAGCTCATCATTTTTTTGCTTGATAACGAGGTCTTGTTGCAATAGTTTATTTTCTAAAGCATCAAGTTTTTTTGTTTTTTGTTGTATTTCCTCTTCAGCTCTTGTTTTATATTGAAGAGATTTTTCTTTAGCCTCGAGTATTTTTTCTTGTTTCAATACTTCAGCTTGTTTTTGAGCATCTTGTAATATTATATCACGTTTTTTTAAAGCATTTCGCTTAATTATGAAATACCAAGCTGCTATGCCAATAGCTATTACAGCTATTTCTATCACCAATATCACTACATTTGTCATAGTTTTATATTTTTTTAGTTAGTTAATTTATTTTTTTAATTTATTTTAAAACTTTTAAATTAAAAAAAATTAGTTTTAGAATGCTATGACAATATGGGGAGGTGAGTAAAGTGAAAAATTATTAAACTCACACTTGTGTATCAAATAAAGATAATATTTGCTCCAATCTACCACCTAATTCCTCCTCAACAAAAAGATGTTCTTGTTGTAATTTTGATAAAGTAATAGCCTGCTCTATTAGCAGCATTGATAAAAGAGTTTGTAGGTTTTGTCCAGTATATTTGCGTGAGTATATTATTAATTGCTCATCTAGAGCTTTTACAATTTTTCTAATATTAGCTTCATCACTTACATTTACTTTTAGAGGTATGGCTATGCCACCTAAACTGACATTAATATTAATAGTTTCCTCCATTTCACCTTACTCTTTTAACATTGCTATACATTTATCAATACGATTTATCATCTTTTTGATATGACGAGTTGCTTGGTCAGTAGCGCCTTTTTCTTCAATTATTTTTGATACTTTTATGTTTATTATTTCTTTATCTTTATTCATTAATTCATTCTTTAATTCTATTATTTCTCTACCAAGCGACTCATTTTCTTTTTTAAAATTTGTCACAGCATCTTTTAACTCACGATTTTGTTGCATTAACTCCCTGATTTTTATTTCTATTTCAGAGATTAATACATCAAAATCCATTTTTTATACAAAATTAATAATTTTTTTTGAATTGATATTATTTTTTACAAATAAGGTAATTATCAATTATAATTGGTTTTAAAACACAAAAAAATGAAATAATTTTTTCAAATGTAACTTTCTGAAACAAAATTCGTTATATGTTTAAACTATTTTTAATATGAAAATAAAATTTTTGATTTTAGTAAGTTTTTTAATCATTTCCACAACTAATGCACAAAATTATCTACAAACTCTAAAAGATTTCGATAATTTGACATTAGATGGTGGTAATTATATTTTAAAAAAAGGTAATGGACAAATCAGTTATACACCTAATGACAATTATATAATTTCATATAATTATGATTCTATTACAAAAACATTAAATATCAAAGTAAGAGCTAAAGAAAAGCTTAAATTTAAAAAAGATTCTGCACCATTAATAGAACTAACTACACCATCAATAAAAAAAATTAAAATAAGCTCTGCAGCAGAATTAGATATATTAGATACTTTGTATAGTACTAATTTTAACCTTGAAACCGAAGAAGCTTCTTTTTGCAAACTTGCGATCATTAGTGATACTCTTAAAATGGTGGCAGATGAGGCTAGCAGTATAAAAGCGTATAATCAGGCTAAAAATTTATTTTTATCTGCAAAAGAAGCTAGTAAAATAGAAATAAAAGGAAAATGGGAAAATGTAAATATAAGATCTCAAGAAGCCAGTAAAATAGATATCGAAGGTCAATGTAATATATTAAAAATAAATGCTGAGGAAGCTAGCACTGTGAATGCTTCTAAGTTAGCAGCTAAAATAGGAGATGTAGTGGCCGAGGAAGCTAGCTCAGTAATAATTAACGTTAGCGACACTCTGCACAAAGTAGTCAGAGAGGCCTCTTCAGTAATAAATTCATCGAATCCTAAAGAAATCATTGGTGCAAATAACATAAAAAATTACAATAAATTGGCAGAAATATTTTCCTTTTTATTTTTTATGCCGCTTTTATGGATTTTTGCTATTTTTTTAATTCCAATTATAATATTGGGATTTTTCTTGTAGCAATCTATTAATAAAATTTATAGTTTTTCAAATAATAAAAGATAACTCAATGATCTGGGAATATACGAATAGTAATGCGAGTGGGAGTGTGAGATATTTTATCTTTTAAAAATGAATATTTTGGAATAAATTTTTATATAATTTACTTTTCTTTGTCAGCCACACAAAGAAAAGTAACAAAAGAAAAGTCTCCGCTGGGGAAATGATTTGATAAAACTACGCAATCACCTCTATCCTCATTTGGGCAATTCGCGAATTGCCCCTACAATAATTGTATTTGAAAATCATTTCCCAATGCGGGCGGGACACATCTAAAGATGTGTTTTAAGAAAACTAGTAGTTTTGCTGGGAGATGAATAGCTCGCCGTAGGGGAGATACTGCAAATGCTGCACTACTGCACCATCTGCATTAGTTACGAAGGAGGCGGAGCCGCGATGGTCGGAGTGATAGTGGATTTTCATTTATGAATTTTTGTTAGGTAAAATTAATAAATATTTTTTATATATGAATATTTTTTATAAAATATTTTAAAACTTTTCTTTGTCAGCCACACAAAGAAAAGTAACAAAAGAAAAGTCTCCGCTGGGGAAATGATTTGATAAAACTACGCAATCACCTCTTGGGGTTTACAAACTCGCTCGCTATCGCTCTCTCAAACAGTGTAAACCCTTCTATCCAACACGGCTTGCTTGTTTTATGTCAAATCATTTCCCAATGCGGGCGGGGGACACATCTAAAGATGTGTTTAAAGAGAACTAGTGATTTTGTTAGGAGATGAATAGCTCGCTCAGAAATATGTATAGCTGGTCTCGTTGTCTAGCTCCTTGGCAGTGATCATAAAAATATTTTTACTATGTAAATTTAATGAATATTTATCTAACCAAATTAAAATATTTTTAGCATAAATAACGTATATCAACTAATAATTTGTCATCTTTACGCCATCTGAGCCATCCTGACACAACTTTACCACTTGGACAACCTTCACAGTTTATATCACATGATACATATACCCAATCACCTTCTAATTTTTCATAAATAAAAGCTGAATGACTATAATCCATTTCGATTTTTGGACTGTTATTATCTGGATTTAATCTTAATGGATTATTATTTGATGTTAAAAATGAACATTTTTGCAAATGAGTTTCCCATGTTTCATATATAGTAATCTCCGGTAAGTATGTTATAAATGCCCATTGTCCATTGTATAATACTTTATATCTATTATCTACTTTATTAAAACCCTCAAAAATTATTAAATGATATTCAGGGTCGTAGCACCAAATGTCTATTTTTTGATCTTTTTTAAAACTAGCAAACTCACTTTGTGCTTCATCTTTACAAATAAAATCAATAGTGTCATTATTTCTAATTAAATAAACAGTATCATTGGGATATTTGGTTTCTAAAAAATATGTATTAATTATAACTAATCCAGGTTATTAAGTTTTTTAATATTAGAAATGTTTTTCTCTATAAATTTTTGAGTCTTATTTTGAATATTAGTTTCAAATTTATAATTTTTTTTATTATTAAAATTACATGAAAAACATAATAAAAAACTAAATAAAATTAAAAGTTTTTTTATTATTTTATCATTTATACTAGCCATATTGAATTATTTTAAAAATTATTTAAAAATCACCATACGAAAAATATATAGCTTCTAAAAATCCTTTGTTATCAAAATAGAATGATGTTAGTCCTTTACATTCCCCTGCATTCATAAAATCTATTTCATAATATCTTACATCACGTGGAATTTTGAATGGTATAAATCCATAATTCAACTTATAAATTCTATCGTCAGGTATATTAAATATTTTAATAAAATCTTCCATTTTTAAATTTCTATTAAAATTAATTTTTGGATGATATATATTAATATGATTTTTTTTGTCGAAATGAATACTCTCTATTTGTACACTATCGTTATAAACATAGTATGATATTCTCGGATTATAGTAAAACAAAATATCAAGTTCATAAAATTTATCCATTTTTTCAAAACAAAATTTTTTTATACCGATTGCAAAAGAATTAGGATGTCCTTTATATTCTATTAATTTATCTAACGAATTATATAGAATAATACTATTAGATTCTAAAACATTGACATTAAAAGAATCCATCTCTAATTTATTTTGAGAAATTAAACAATTTATTAAAGTAAAATTTATTAAAAATATAATTAACAACGATTTATTATTGTATATTGTCATAACTTTAATATTTTCGTTAAGTAAAATTAATGAATATTTTTTTATATAATTTTGTTTAATAATTATTTAACACTATTATGTTTATTATTATCAATTTTTCGTACTATTACTTTTAATCTCACAAAAAAGAATTGAAATATAAAATAAATAAATTATGAGCAAATTATTCAACCCATTTAAGCTAAAAAATCTACAATTAAAAAATAGAATAGCTATGTCGCCAATGTGTATGTATAGTGCTACCGATGATGGCAAAATCACCGATTGGCATCAAATACATTATGCTACTCGAGCTATTGGTGGTGTAGGACTTATCATTCAGGAAGCTACAGCCGTTGAAAAACGCGGCCGTATTACTGCTAATGATTTAGGTATTTGGGATGATAGTTTTGTCAGTGATTTATCAAAATTTGTCGAAAATATCCACTCTCTTGACTGTAAAATAGCTATTCAGCTGGCACATGCTGGTAGAAAATGCGAAGTTGTTAACGAAAGGATCATAGCTCCTAGCTCTATTAAATGGAATGAAAAGTATCCTATCCCCACAGAAATGACTAAAAAAGATATTAATGAAGTCATAACTGCTTTCACACAGGCAGCTAATAGAGCGGTACTAGCAGGTTATGATGCAATAGAAATACACGCAGCTCATGGATATTTGATACATGAATTTCTATCTCCTTTATCAAATCATAGACTAGATGAATATAGAGGTAATACGATTAATAGAACTAGATTATTGAAAGAAATTTTAATAGAAATCAAAAAAATCATTCCCAGTAATATGCCAATTTTTATTAGAGTTTCTGCTAGTGATTACCTAGAAGGCGGACTAAATATTGATGAAACTATAGCAATAATAGATATTATAAAAGATTTAGTCGATATAGTCGACTGTAGCTCTGGTGGATTATTATCACCTAGAATAGATCTATACCCTGGATATCAAATAGGCTTTGCAGAAACAATTAAAAAGTGGTTTAATATTTCTACAGCAGCAGTAGGATTGATAACTACACCCGAGATGGCCGAAGAAATTATTGGTAATCAAAGAGCTGATTTAGTTTTGCTGGGACGAGCATTGTTAAGACAACCATATTGGCCTATGTACGCTGCACATATTCTAAAAGCTGATTTCACTTATCCTACTCAATACATCAGAGGTAAATATTAAATCATTTTCTCAATTCATCAATTAAATTTTTAAATTTATCTATTTGATCTTTTTCAGTCCATTGCTTTTCAATAATATATGTATGATACAATTTAGAATCATACTGATCTGTAGTTATCATTGTTATAGCTTCATCAATATTATTAAATAAAAATTGTTTATCAAATGAAAATTCAGCACCATAAAAATTATTTACTACTGGCTTAATGCCTTTAGCCATTGCTTCTATAATATTGAATGGATGACCTTCACAGACACTTGTAGATAATAAATAATTTTTATCATTTAACCACTCATTTATATCATTAACCCAATCATAAAAAACTACATTCCTATCTAAATTCATATTTTTGATAGATTGGTTAATATATTTTTCATAAACAAGATCAGTGAAATTTCCTGCTACATGCAGCATATACTTATCACTTATTTCCAACAATTTTCTGAGTACTTCTAAAGCAAAATGTAAGTTTTTCATAGGAGTAATATGAGATACCCACGCTATATTGTACCCGTGTGAATGTTCATGAAAGCTCAATCTACTTATATCTATACCATTAGCAATTAATTTTATTTTACTATCATCAATATTCAAACTTCTTTCATTAAGAATATCTCTGATATAATTGTTTACAATTATTAATTTATCTACTCTATCCCACTCTATTAATAAAGGATAAAAATCAAAAGCCTCATAACGATGAAGACGAATAAAAAGTTTTTTAGAGTTTGGTTTCAAATAGCTAGCAGAGATAGCATTTTCATTAGACCATTCTACCCAAATTATATCAGCCCATTTCAAAGCTTTTTTTAATTTTTTATTAGTAATTTTTTGAATTAATTTATAATATTTTTTATTAATTATTTGGTTTTTTAGAGCTTTAGATAGCATTTTTTGAAAGCGAACATACTTGCGAGGTATTACATATTTTTTTACCCAATAATCACTATTTATACCTTTTATAATAGGATCTAAAAAATCATCTTCATCTTCATTGACCACTACAGCAAGTTTAATTTGATTTTTTGCAAGAATAATCCTTTCTTCTACCTTTTGTATCTTTTGAAAAATATGTTGTTTATAGTTATCATTTTTAGCTTTTCTATTAATAGTAGAATAAACTTTTTTTGCTTTTTTATAATCTCCATTAAAAAAATATACATCTGCTAATATTTCTAATAATTCCTCGTCAAAATTATTTTCTCTCAGATAATTTAAAATGATTTTTTGTGCAAAAGAATATCTATTTATTTCAATAAATTTTTTAGTATAAGTGATAGTTTCATCCCTTGATAAAGACTGATTTTTTAATGCATCTTTTAATTCCATAATTTTAAAGAAAACTTTTTATAATATTTGAGTAAAATTAATAATTTTTTCAAAAAAATATTAAACTTATATCATAGAAGTATGAAGTTAAACACTTTTGTATAAAGTAAGTTTTTGAGGGAAAAGACAAAATAAGAGCCGTAATTTAACAAATGAGGAAGTATAGGGTTGGAGGATGGGTATGATGTTTTTTTTTAAAATGTTAGTAAATTTATATGCTATTATTTAAAACATATTATCTTTGCAAAAAATTTTTTAATATGAAAAATATCGTCTCAAATCTCCAAGAGCACCTTTCTCAGGGCAAACAACTCAACTTAGAATTCCTTAATAATCTCTACAATAAGATGAAACTACAAGGCAACGACGTAGTGGATTATCAACATCTAAAAGCTCAAAGTGTCTCTCCACAATGTCCTAATTGCAAAAGCATTCATATTAAGAAAAATGGGCATCAGCAAGGTCAGCAAGTGTATAAATGTAAAAATTGTGGTAAAAATTTCCGTGAGACTACTGGCACTTTTGTCTATTACCTCCACAAAAAAGAATTAATGTTAGACTACATTCGCCTGATGCTTGAGGGCAAAACTTTACGTCAATGCTCTAAAGAACTTCGTATCTCTCTACCTACTAGTTTCGAATGGAGACATCGCATTATATCTGCTCTAAGAAGTTTCGAAAATAATGTAAACTTCTTTGGAATTATGGAAATAGATGAGCTACAACTAAAGTACTCTGAGAAAGGTCGCAGATATAAAACTTTAGAAGAATATTTATTAGCTAAAGAACTAAAAACTCACAATGTAGCTGTGCTATCTATGATAGATAGAAGTGGTAATATGCTATGCAAATTGACAGGCTTAGATAATGTGAAACGAGATCAAATAGATAAAATTTTATTATCCAGGATATCTAAAAATGCTGTGATTTGCTCACCAGATAATGAAGAATTCAAAAATTTGAAAACACAAAGTATAAAAGATAAAACTATAATTACTAATAGGACAAA
>Ga0255346_1002896_pt1 | contig 20915 bp, 19 predicted proteins | sample wastewater_treat_FD_194410 | JGI IMG/M metagenome (GOLD analysis project Ga0255346, IMG submission 194410) | Wastewater microbial communities from Lulu Island WWTP, Vancouver, Canada - plant22 | ecosystem: Engineered > WWTP > Wastewater > Unclassified | place: Canada: Vancouver, British Columbia... | reverse complement strand
TACGATTCATACAAGGAATTCCTCAAATCAGGCGGCATTACAGCTACAGGCGGCGAACCTCTCGCTCAGCCCGAATTCTTAGCGGAACTGTTCGCTCTGGCCAAAAGCAAGGGAGTTCACACCTGTCTGGATACATCCGCAGGAGTTTACTCTCCCGAACATCATGAAGCTATCGACAAGGCTTTGAAGTACACTGACCTTGTAATGCTGGATATAAAGCACATTGACAGCGCCGAACACAAAAAGCTGACAGGCATGGGCAACGAGCATATCCTCGCATTTGCCGAACATCTCCGTGACTTGGGAATACCTGTGTGGATACGTCATGTAGTAGTCCCCGGTATAACCGATCAGCACGACGAACTTTTTGCTCTTGGCGAATATCTTTCGACGCTTACAAATCTGAAAGCGCTGGATGTTCTCCCCTATCACGACATGGCGAAGCCGAAGTATGAGAATCTGGGGATGGAATATCCGCTTGGCGACACGCCCCCTCTTTCAAAGGAAGAAGCCATAAAAGCCCGTGAGATAATAATGTCGGGCATAAAATCAGGACTGAAAAAACAAAGCCGATGATCTCTCATCGGCTTTAATTTTTTATTTTTTGTAGTATCTGTCGTCTGTCTCAGGCCATACTCTGAAGCATGGATTTCCTGCATCATCTGCTGACCAGACTTCAACCTTGTCTGTTTCTTCAGCCTTTCTGGCTATGATCCACTTTGTGAGTCTTTCATTTCCGGTAGGGTTGAAGTATTTTAAAGGAAGTATTCCGTCTTCTATCTTATTCATGTCTTTTACAAAGTCATCGAACTGGCTGTTGCTTGATGTCCATTTATTTCCGCCCCCGTTTGCAATGTGTTCACAAACTATCTGAATGTCATAATTCTCTGTCTCTTCGTTGTGTATAGCATTCACTGATGTATTGCTTCCGCCGCTGGAAATATACGAGAAATAACCGTCATTGCCTTCAGCAAGTACGATACCTGCGTCATTGTATATATCTCTGGCAGTACCGATATCAGCTGTCCTCTTAGACTTCTTTACGAAGCCGATAGCTGACGGCACAAGTATAGTTGCAAGCACACCAATGATACAAATAACAACGATAAGTTCGATCAGAGTAAAACCTTTTTTGTTATGGTACATTGATATCATCTCCTCCCCAAAATCATTGCAAGTAATTATCCGTTTAGTATAACTTTCTACATTATCATTATATTATCATAATTATGGTTTGTCAATCGGTATAAAAAAATTATATGCGGCATGGTGCTTACATATATGAACAGCTATAAACAAAGATATATCGTTTAATCAACAGCAACTGCATTTAAAAAAATGAAAATTTAAAGCGGATGAAAATCACCCGCTTTAAAACTGACTTTTGTTCATTTTGACTGTACTTATTGATAAATCGCACAATAAAATTACATAAAGTATATTTATTTCACTACTACTTTCTTAAATGCCTTCTTGCCCTTGCGGACGATAGTCTCACCCTCAAGCTTTATCTGCTCCTTTGGGTCAGTCTTCTTCTCATCATTGACTGTGATACCGCCCTGCTGTACAAGACGTCTTGCCTCTGATATAGAAGGTGCAAGCTCTGCCTTGACAAGAAGTGTGAGAAGTCCGAGAGCGCCGTCTGTAAGGTCGGCAGAGTCTATCTCAACTGTAGGCATATTCTCGTTTGAGCCGCTGCCGCCGAACAGTGCCTTTGCAGCTGCCTTAGCCTTTTCAGCTTCTTCCTCGCCATGTACAAGCTTTGTCAGCTCGTATGCAAGAAGCTCCTTAGCCTTGTTGTACTCAGCGCCTTCCATAGTCTTTTCCATTTCCTCTATCTGCTCAACAGGAACGAATGTGAGCATCTTCAGGCACTTGATAACATCAGCGTCTGCAACATTTCTCCAGTACTGGAAGAACTCGTAAGGAGTTGTCTTCTCAGGGTCAAGCCATACTGCTCCCTTTTCGGTCTTGCCCATCTTCTTGCCCTCGGAGTTGAGGAGAAGTGTGATAGTCATAGCGTATGCGTCCTTGCCAAGCTTTCTTCTGATAAGCTCAGTACCGCCCAGCATATTTGCCCACTGATCGTCGCCGCCGAACTGCATATTACAGCCGTACTTCTGAAACAGCTCAAGGAAGTCGTAGCTCTGCATTATCATGTAGTTGAATTCCAGGAATGTAAGACCTCTCTCCATTCTCTGCTTGTAGCACTCATGTGAGAGCATACGGTTTACGCTGAAATGTGCTCCTACGTCACGGAGAAGCTCGATGTAGTTCAGCTTCATCAGCCAGTCAGCGTTGTTTACGATGATAGCCTTATCCTCGGAAAAGTCGATGAATCTGCTCATCTGCTTCTTGAAGCAGTCAACGTTGTGCTGGATAGTCTCAGCTGTCATCATCTTACGCATATCTGTCTTGCCCGAAGGGTCGCCTATCATAGCAGTACCGCCTCCGATGAGGACGATAGGCTTGTTGCCTGCCATCTGGAGGCGCTTCATAAGGCAGAGTGCCATGAAGTGTCCTACGTGGAGTGAATCTGCTGTCGGGTCAAAGCCGATGTAGAATGTAGCCTTGCCTGCGTTTACAAGCTCCTCGATCTCCTTTTCGTCTGTAAGCTGTGCGAGAAGTCCTCGTCTTTTAAGTTCTTCAAATGTAGTCATAATTCAGATTCTCCTTTATTATCTTCTGCAAGCTTCAATAACTCGTCTTTGTGAGTGAGTATCAGCCTGCGTTTCCATTCGTTGATATATAATTCATTTGCATATATCCAGTTGTCGATCTTTTCCGAACCGTCTATCCATTCATCAGGATACGGAACTGCATTATCTTCTGCCTGATATTCCTGAGCGGCATAATCATGGATCCCGGAGGCAAAAATGTCAGCCCATTCTTCCTCTCCGTCCGCTTTAAGATATGCTGCCGCACGTTCAAGCCTGCCCTTATCAAAGGCGCCTGATTCGTAATACTGCCAGACACCGCAACGTCCACTCATACCCTGCCAGCCGTCTGTCTCCATGAACATGAAAGCCGTATCAGGGATGTCCCGGAAGGGAGTATCACGGTATATACCATAAAAGAACATATACAAGTCATACTCATATTCATAAAGATTCTCAGACGCAGATCCGGCATATCCGGTCAGAAGATCATTCATCTGACTGCGAGTCATATGTATCTGCCTTTCTTCACATAAGCAATGAAAACGTCGGGCGTTTTCATGTCTATCACGACCTTTCAAGTCTGATATATGCTCAGACATTTTCCATTGAAGCTTTAAACGCCTTCAGCCATTCGGGAGCTATACCGTCATAAACTGTGAGCGTTCCGTTTCTGTATTCGCCGACCTTAACAAAGCCGTTTTCGTTATCCCAGAATTCAGCCTCACTGCAATAAGGAAGTACCGCCATCAGGTCATCAAATCGCTTCTCAAAGCGCCGCTTTACGTCCTCAGCAGGGATATCATGTCCGCCTTTTCGTACTCTGTTTTCAATACGGCTAAGGCTTTCCTGACAGGAACTAACTCCGATATAATAAAGCCTTACACGATAATCAAGTTCGATGGCACGGCGGATAGTTTTAAGAGTTCTCACACCCGAAAGCGTTGTCTCCTGCGTGAAACTGAGACCTTTTTCAAGGCAGTTATCCATAAGTTCTATGGCTTTTTTTCCGCCTTTGATACGGTCTCCGCCGTATTCGGCATTGAGCTTGTCAGTGTCTATAATTACTCCGAGATCATCAGTCTTTCCCACAAGAACACCTGTGAGACTGCTCTTGCCTACGCCGTTGACGCCTCCGATAATTGTATATGTCTTCACTTATATCCACCACACTTTGCATAAGCAATGAAAACGTCGGGCGTTTTCATGTCTATCACGACCTTTCAATAAAAAAGCCCCTGACACTCCGCAAAGGAACATCAGGGACGAATCAACTCGTGGTACCACCCATTTTCACCGGACAAAAGCCCGGCCTCTTACTGCTGTAACGGGCACACCCGTCCGCACCTACTGCTGGTTCAATGCGGCAGCTCCCGAATGTAATTTCCTCTGCGCCCTCATCCCCTCACACCACACGGGAACTCTCTGTATCAGGCTCTGCACAGGCTTTATTCGTTCATCGCTTTTCTGTTATGTTCTCATGATACCACAATATACCGTGAATGTCAAGGGGAAGCTAATAGTTAAAACATAAATATATCATTCTCCCTATTGACATTTTCCCTCGTTTGCTGTATAATATTTACTGTTGGTGCTGATGTGGCACAGTCGGTAGCGCAACGCCTTGGTAAGGCGTAGGTCGTCGGTTCAAGTCCGATCATCAGCTCCAAACACGGTTCATAGATATGAACCGTGTTTTTTTATGCCATGAGGATCATAGTACGAAAAGGGCGCACAATGTACGCCCCTGAGTCTGTCGAAAAAACTATTGTGGAACGCCGAGGGCGGCGTTCCCTACAAAATCATTCACGAAGAATAACCAAATTGTAGGGGGCGCTTTCTGAGCCCCCTTAATAAAATCTATCCACTAAAAGACTTTTTCAACAAGCTGAGGGCGCACAATGTGCGCCCCTACATTTTACCGTGGAAAAGCAAAGGACGGCCAATGGCCGTCCCTGCAAATTTATATCTCACTCAAACAAGAAGTGCCATTGAGCGAAAGCAGATCATGCTCAACGTACAGAGTAAGGCGCTTGCGCCGAATCGTGGATTGCGCCGCCGCTCGCTCAGCGGCTTACATGAGTTCGCAGATGAGGTTGGAGAATTCTACGGGGTCTTCAATGCTCATGCCTTCGATGAGAAGTGCCTGATCGTAGAGAAGCTTTGCATACTTGCCGAGAGTATCCTTGTCGCCGCTTTCGCCGAGAGCCTTCAGCTTGCCGAATATCTCATGCTCCGGGTTGAGTTCAAGCACTCTCTGAGCGTGTACCTTCTGGTCGGTAGGCATTGCGTTGAGCACTTTTTCCATTTCCAGTGATATCTCGCCCTCGCTTGTCAGGCATACAGGGTGCGACTTCAGTCTCTGTGACAGGATGACCTTTGTTACCTTGCCTTCAAGTGCGGATGCCATATCCTTGAGAAGATCGGAGTTTTCCTCCTCTTTAGCCTTGATCTCTTCCTTTTTCTCGGTATTTTCAAGTCCCAGATCATCAGCGGATACAGACTTGAACTCCTTATCCTTGTAGCTGTGGAGAGCCTTTACAGCGAATTCGTCAACGCTGTCTGTCAGGTAAAGTATCTCGAAGCCGTTATCCTTTACAAGCTCGGTCTGCGGGAGCTGTTCGATACGTGCCACACTTTCGCCTGTTGCGTAGTAGATATACTTCTGATCCTCACGCATTCCTGTTACATATTCATCAAGAGTTACCAGCTTCTTCTCCTTTGATGAAGTGAACAGCAGGAGATCCTGAAGCTTGTCCTTGTTCATGCCAAAGTCGCTGTAAACACCGAATTTAAGCTGTAAACCGAAAGCATTCCAGAATTCCTCATACTTCTCACGCTCGTTCTTGAGCATCTTTTTCAGTTCATTGCTGACTGTCTTTTCAATGCTCTTTGCGATAACTTTGAGCTGTCTGTCGTGCTGGAGCATCTCACGGGAAATGTTAAGTGACAGGTCCTCGCTGTCAACAAGTCCCTTTACGAAGCTGAAATAGTCAGGGAGAAGGTCAGCGCACTTATCCATGATGAGGATGCCGTTTGAATAAAGCTGGAGTCCCTTTTCGTACTCCTTTGAATAAAAGTCAAATGGAGCCTTTGACGGGATGTACAGCAGTGCGTTATAGCTTGGCATACCCTCGTTCTTTACGTGTGAATATTTCAGAGGCTCGTTGTAATCAAAGAACTTCTCTGTGTAGAAGTGCTTGTAGTCTTCCTCTTTAAGCTCGGACTTGTTCTTCTTCCAGAGCGGAACCATGCTGTTGAGAGTTTCAACCTCTATGAAATCCTCATACTCCAGAGGCTTCTTGGCTTCCTTATCCTCCTCGGACTGCTCCTTCGGACGGCTGTGAGTTACCTCCATCTTGATGGGGAAACGGATATAGTCGGAATACTTCTTGATAAGTCCCTTTATGCGGTAAGCATCGAGGAATTCAGTGTAGTTCTCGTCTTCGGTATCTTCCATAAGTTCGAGGATTATCTCAGTACCGACACTGCTCTTGTCAGCCTCTGTTATCGTGTATCCGTCAGCACCCTCTGACTCCCACTGATAAGCCTTGTCGCTGCCGTAAGCCTTTGATATTACAGTGACCTTCTTGGCAACCATGAAAGCCGAGTAGAAGCCTACACCGAACTGACCGATTATCTGGTTATCTTCCTCCAGCTTGTTCTCATTCTTGAACTTGAATGAGCCGCTGTTTGCAATAGTACCCAGATTGTTTTCAAGCTCCTCGGCAGTCATACCGATACCGTTATCGGATATTTTAAGAGTACGGCTGTCCTTGTCAGCAGTTATCCATATAGCGAAATCGTCCTTGCTCAGGCCTACTTTATCATCTGTCAGAGACTTGAAGTAGAGCTTGTCGATAGCATCGCTGGCATTGGATATAAGCTCACGGAGGAAAATCTCCTTATGTGTATATATTGAATTGATCATCATGTCCAGAAGTCTTTTGGACTCTGCTTTAAACTGTTTGGTTTCCATAAAGAACATCTCCATAGTAAAATTAGCACTCTACCTCTTAGAGTGCTAATTAAAGTATATATCTTTTCTGACTGCAAGTCAATACAGCCTTTGAATTGTTTACAATTTGTTCATATTTGTTCCTGAGACAGATTATTTCATAGGTGAGACCGCTCGACCGAAAATCTAAGTTTTATTTAAACTATGAGGGCGCACACTGTGCGCCCCTACAATTTGCCGTTATACGTGAATGATTTTGTAGGGGACGGCGTCCTCGACGTCCCGAAATTTTTTCGACAGATCGGAGGACAGTAAATGGCGGGCGCTCGGAAAGCGCCTCTACAATTCGGCTATTCTGCGTGAATGAATTTTGTAGGGGAGCCCGCCCTCGGGCTCCCGTTGTGTGGAATGTCAAATATAAATAAAGGACCGCCAAAGGCGGCCCCTACATGGTATAATCCATGTTTTATTCTCACAATGCAATGAGGGCGCACACTGTGCGCCCCTACAATTTGCTGTTATACGTGAATGGGTTTGTAGGGGAGCCCGCCCTCGGGCTCCCGTTGTGTGGAATGTCAAATATAAATAAAGGACCGCCAAAGGCGGCCCCTACAAATGCTACATAAATATATTATACAAGAAGTGCCGTCGAGCGAAAGCAGAGTATGCACAACGTACAGAGTAAGCAAGCTTGCGAGCGAATCGTGGATTGCGCCGCCGCTCGCTCAGCGGCAAAAAAAGTGGGGCAGTCTGTTACTGCCCCTATCCCCTGAATCTATAAAATTCAATTATCTGCGATTTTATCGGCACGGCCTGGAGGAGGTATCTTTACCGTGCCGATGTATACTGTTCGGGGTCGGTCACAAAACCCGAGCAGTAAAAGCCTTTTCCCCTTTAAAAAGATGCTTCTGTAATATAAATGTCAGAAAAGAGGTCAGTTTTTTCTACCCGGGTTTAACTTTGTGTGATTGCACAATGAGAGTAATCTTATCTTGTGCATTTTACCGATATCAGTTCAAAAGTATCATTATGACCATAAAAAATGCCATGAGAACAGCAGGTGCTACAAATGCAGGTGATGTCTTTGCTACGGCTATTCCTCGTCTTGCCTGTGCAGGTGTTGTAGACGGTATCCTGTCTGTCCTCCTGTATATCACAAGCAGTACAGCTCCCACAAGAAGCGACGCAACGAGTATCATGTTAAGAATGCCCTCGATTATTGTCGATTCAGGCAGATATGATGTAACTGTTACAAATGTATTCAGGAACATATGCACTATTATCGAAGGAACTATGGAATCATGCTTCAATGTGATATGCGCAAGGAAAAGTCCGAGAAGGAATGCCAGCACAAACTGCGGTATATTGCCGTGTGTGAGTCCGAAGAACACTGCTGTCGCCACAACTGCGAACCTCTGATTTGCTTTTGAGATAACTCTCAGCATCATTCCCCGGAAGAATATCTCTTCCGTTACGGGAGCCATTATACAGCTGTAAACAGCGTCTATCGCCATTCCAAGCCCTGTTACTGTGCTCTCGTCCATGCCTGCCGGGATAGAGGAATAACCAAACTGATTGATGATATTTTCTATACCGCTCGAAGCATAGGTCGATACGGTCCATAGTCCGAGACCGATAACGCAATACTCAACTGCATATTGTATATTGAAGTTTCTCGTGATAAAAAGTGACGGTGCACGGGTCTTTGACCACCGCAGACCGATCATAGCGAAAATGCAATTCGCCAGCACGAAGGTTATCATATTCAGCGCTGAAATTATGGAACTCTGTGTCATATAATCGTTTATTACCGCTGAATTGTCGTTGCCCGATATGAGCGCTATCAGTTTCTCTATTATGAACATTACCACTGTAATGCCTATCTGCGATGAGAGGAAATGCAGAAGCATACAAACACCTGCTATGCTGTACTGACGTTTCAGCATATTTTTTTCTGCACGGGCAGGCGTAAGCGGTATCTTGTAGTCAGGCATTTTTATCCACGGAAGTATCTTTGAATAATCGTCCCTGAAATTATGATATTCTGTGGGATTATCAAACGGGTCTTTTAGTCTCGCTGCTGTTTCCGCCGTAAGCTCTGTTTCGGGCGGAGCGGAAGGAACGGCATTTGTATCGGGAATAGTCCCGAAAGGCGCCTGAGCATATATATTATTCCGGATCATGAGTTCATCCTTTCTTTCATCATTATTGCCTTTATTTTACCACATTATATAAAAAAAGTAAAGAGTTTTATTTTACATCAGCAACAGCACACGCAAATCAATTTTCAAAATAAAATGTCATGTTACGAATGTTTTTTGTAGGGGCTGCCTTCGGCGGCCCTCCTGATTATTGCAAGGACTGCCAAAGGCAGCCCCTACAAAATTATTATTTATTGATTTCCGTGGCAACAGCAAGAAAATACTTGATTTTATACACTGATAAGTGGTATAATAAAATATATGTACTCTGTCCGTCATGATATTTCATGACCGCAACTCAATGGAGGAGATAGAATGAACTATATCGGAGAGAAATGCGCTGCCTGCGGCAATGTTTTTACCGAGGATGACGATGTTGTCGTTTGTCCCGACTGCGGCTCGCCCCATCACCGTGAATGTTATAAAAGCGCAGGCAAATGCGCCAACGAGGATTACCACTTCTCAGGAAAAAAATGGGAACGCAAAAAATTAAACGTCCCCGAATTTGTAAAATGTCCTGTCTGCGGTTTTCCTAATTATAAGGGAGAAGAAAAATGCGTGCGCTGCGGAAATGCTCTTGTGGAAAAGAGCGGATCGGAGTCAGCCGACACGGAAGAAGAAAATCTCTAGGAACCCTTCTCAGGCCTGTTTGATGAGGAATTCGTGGAAGCAAAGCCTTATCTGGGATTCGACCCCGATGAGGATCTGGGCGGCGCTACTATAAAGGAAGTGTCTGATTTCGTCAAGACCAACACCATCTACTATCTGCCCGTATTCAAAAAGATGAAGGATTTCGGTTCAAAGCTTTCCTTCAACGTGACCTGCCTCTTTCCGTCGCTGTTTTTTGCAAACCGCAAAATGCGGGGATGGGCTATTCTGGCAGTATTCCTCAGCGTCATTTTTGCGATACCGGAAGCACTGATATATATGGTGGAATCCTCTGCACTTCCCGAACAGTCATCGCTTTACCACCTGGTAGAAAGCAATATGGCTCTGTTTGAAAAGCTCGGTATTATCTGCAATGCGGCGGATTTCGTAGTAAGACTGCTGTTCTGCTTATTTGGCAACAGGATCTATTTCAAGTATATCGTCCGCTCGCTCAAAAAGATAAAGAACGACGGCGGCAATTTCATGGCGCAGAAACTGGCATCAATGGGCGGAATTAACCCCACCAATATGATCGTCATAACCCTGATAAAAGCCGGTGTTGCATTGGGCATAACTATGCTGGGTATATATTTGTTCGAGATGTTAAATCTCATTGCCGCTTTACCGTAACGACTGCTATATCAAATAAAAACGGACTGCCTTAACTGCGGTACTGATAAAGAAGTTTTGTATGTATTATTGAGGTAGACATTTTGAAGAAGGATCTTCTCAAATATGTTTCCCAAGACTATTAATTTTTCCCCTGAGAGGGCGCTCCCAGTAAAACTACTGGTTTTCACATCATTCGTGGAGCGCCCTCTCAGGGGAAAAATTCTATTAAAAGTCTTTGGAAAGGGGTTCGGGGGAGAACCTTTCCTCAGAAAGGTTTCCCCCGATAAATGCGTATAAAGCTTCTATATGAGTATCACGGTTAAGGGCGGTCCGTTTTTTTGCGGATACGGGATGAACATCTTTGACGATAAGAATTTAATGTTTGTCATTAAATATTTATCGTGTATTTTGCACAAGCAGAACGTATCCGAGCATAGCTGTTTATATGCAAACATACAATATTTAACGATAAACGTTAAAAAGCAATTGACAAACGTTAAATCCTATGGTATTATAGACTCAACGAAAGGGAACAACAATCCCGAACGAAATAAAAGAAATATCTTTTGGAGGAGATACCATGAAAAACATCAACATCAAAAAAATCAACGACCTCGGAACTATCGGAAAGATCGTCTCGGTAATAATCAAAGTAATTGCAATAATTGCACTGGTCATATCGATTATCTTAGGCGTTACAGCCACACTCGCCCCCGATGATTACATAAGCACAAAGGGAAAGATCGAATTCAATACAGTTACCGATTGTTCATCTCCGTTCATATCAAGAAGCAATGAGGAAGACGATGGATTGAGTTTCAAGCTCAAAGCATTCGGTATTGAAGTAGAACCCGAGCGTATCTTTAACGAATCCGAGATCTTAGGTATAAAGATCAAATCAGAATCTCAGGATACTCAGGACAGCAGCAACCCCGACATCGTGACCACTGAATCGTTAACAACTATCGAAGGCAATACAGGAAAACTGGTAAAGGCTTTTATGATCGGAGTTTCGGTACTTATCTTCATTTTCAGCCTGCTTCTTATCATTTCCATCTCGTTTGCAAAGAAACTCTTCATATCTCTTGAAAAGTGCGATACACCATTCAGCGAAGAAGTAGTCAACAATCTGTCGAGATTTGTATATTCACTTGTTCCGTGGGGGATCTTCGGCTTTAGCGCTAACGGATTAAGCGGCGGTGTCGGTCTCGTAATGGTCATCGTTGTTGTAGCTATCCTGACTTCTGTATTCAAATACGGCGCAGAGCTTCAGAGAGAATCAGACGAAACACTTTAAGGAGGTAAAAAAATATGAAACGTACTAATTACACAACTGACGAATTCAGAAAGAACTGTAAAAGCTATTCAACGATCTGTTTTATCGGAGCAATAGTAATGGCAATAATCGCCGTATGTGGTCTGTTCACTCCTATCTACTGCCTTATACAGGACAGAGGAAATATAGCTGACGTTATCGGCGGTCTTGAGGTACTCACGATCGCTCTCGGATTCAACTTCGCTTCAAAGATATTCAGGAGCATGAGCATTGTGGGCTCGCCGTTTTCCTACGATATCGCTGACAAGATAATGGGACTTTCACAGATACTTGAGATAGGTTCAGGTTTATGCTTTATCGCAGCAATGGTGATAAGAGTAACAGGCCACGGCGATCTTATCGATTCATCTGCCTGCGTTGAACCCGGAATATTCTTCCTTTTCACATGGGCAATAGCTTCATTTTTCAGCGCACTTGCCAAGGCTTTCGACCACGGTGCAAAGCTTCAGCAGGAAGCAGACGAGACACTTTAAGGCGGTGATGATATGTCGATTATATTAAGACTTGACCGTGTAATGGCGGACAGAAAAATGAGCCTGAACGAACTCAGTGAAAAAGTGGGAGTCAGCAACGTCAACCTCTCAAAGCTGAAAACAGGCAAAGTAAGCGCAGTTCGATTCTCAACTCTCAATGCAATATGCAAGGCGCTGAAATGCCAGCCGGGAGACATTCTCGAATTTGTTGACGACGGAAACGACGACCTCGCCCAATAGCCGCCAAGCTGACGGCAGCTTGACCCCGATCACGAGTCGGCCGCTGAGCGAGCGGCGGCGCAATCCACGATTCGCTCGCAAGCTCGCTTACTCTCTGCGGAAACGGAAGTCTGCTTTCGCTCGCTGGCACTTCTTGAATAATATATTTATGTAGCATTTGTAGGGGCCGCCTTTGGCGGTCCTTCAATCTATCGAAAAAATTTCGGGAGCCCGAGGGTGGGCTCCCCTACAAATCATTAACTTGTTTTATATGAAGCGGTCGGAAATGTAGGGGCGCACAGTGTGCGCCCTCTCATAGTGTGAATAAACCATGGCTTTATCGGGAAAGCGGAACTCGCCCCTACAATTTTGATTCGTCCACGCAGCAGACACCACAACCACGCATTACGCATTAAAGATATCCGCTAATTTTTTCAAAAACCACTTGACATTCCGAAAAAAAGGTGTTACAATTACATCATCGAATAACAAATGCGATGACGGAGACAAGTAACAGTGAAGTTCGTTTTCAGAGAGTGCGGGGCAGGTGTGAGCCGCATATCAGAGTCACTGCGAATAACACTCCCGAGCAGCGACCCCAAAGGGTGCGGCGGTGAAGGCGGCTGTATGTTGCTTTAGCTTATGCATCTTAGTAGGCAAGACGTGTTCCGCACGTTACAGCGGCTCAAAAGTGATCGCTTTTGCGGTAATTCAGGTGGCACCACGGGTTTTATGCTCCCGTCCTGTAGAAGGACGGGGGCTTTTGTTTTTCCGTAACACCGACAAATCGTATCTGAAAGGAAAGAGTATTATGAAACATATCGACATCGCTGATATTATCAAGTCACAGGATTTCGTAGACAAGGAGGTAACTGTCTGTGGTTGGGTACGTACTTCACGTAACTCCAAGAGCGTTGCTTTCATCGAGCTTAACGACGGTACTTCTCTCAAGAACATACAGGTAGTGGTTGAAAAGGGCGAAAGCGACTACAAAGAACCAAGAGTAGGCACATCCCTCAAAGTAACAGGCAAGGTGGTCGCAGGCAGAAACAACACTGTCGAGATCAACGCAGTTCCGGAGAATATCACTGTTTTCGGCGATGCTCCTACTGATTATCCGCTCCAGAAGAAAGGCCACACCCTTGAATTCCTCCGTACTATCCCCCACCTCAGAGGAAGAACGAATACTTTCAACGCTGTATGGAGAGTACGTTCAGTTCTTGCTTCTGCAATCCATGAATACTTCCAGAGCCACAACTACGTATATATCAACACTCCACTTATCACAGGCAGTGACTGTGAGGGCGCAGGCGAAATGTTCCAGGTAACAACTATCGGCTACAGCAACGAATACAAGAGTGAGGAAGATTACTACGCTAACGACTTCTTCGGCAAGAGAGCAGGACTTTCAGTATCAGGTCAGCTCGAAGGCGAAATGGCTGCTATGGCTATGGGCAAGATCTACACATTCGGCCCTTCATTCCGTGCTGAGAACTCCAACACTCCTAAGCACCTCGCTGAATTCTGGCACATTGAGCCTGAGGTAGCTTTCATGGAACTTGACGACGTTATCGAGCTTGCTGAGGATATGCTGAAGTTCGTTATCGGCAAGCTGCTGAAGACCTGCCCTGACGAGATAGCATTCTTTGACGCTCACTTTGAAAAGGGTCTGAAGGCAAGACTTGAAGAACTCATCTCTCACGATTTCGGCAGAGTGACTTACACAGAAGCTATCGAGCTCCTCAAGAAGTCAGGCGAAGACTTCGTTTACCCTGTAGAGTGGGGCTGCGATCTCCAGACAGAGCATGAAAGATATCTTTCTGAAAAGGTATTCAAGAAGGCTGTATTCGTTACAGATTATCCAAAGGAGATCAAGTCGTTCTACATGAAGCAGAACCCCGACGGCAAGACTGTTGCAGCGGTTGACCTGCTTGTTCCCGGTGTAGGCGAGATCATCGGCGGCAGCGAAAGAGAATATGATCTCAACAAGCTTCTTGCAGCTATGAAGGAGAGAAACATGAACCTCGACCTCTACAATGACTACATCGACCTGAGAAAGTTCGGAAGCGTACCTCACGGCGGATTCGGTCTCGGCTTCGAGAGACTTATCATGTACACCACAGGTATGTCTAACATCCGTGACGTTATCCTCTTCCCAAGAACAGTCGGCTCCATCCGCTAACAAGCTGACGGCAGCTTGACCCCGATCACGATTCGGCGCAAGCGCCTTACTCTATACGTTGCGCTTACTCTGCTTTCGCTCGCTGGCACTTTAATTATTAATGATTGATGGTTGGCTTTGTAGGGGCGGATATCATCCGCCCGACGCTGAGCAAACAGAACGCAATCCACGATTCGGCCGCTGAGCGAGCGGCGGCGCTGTCGCGATTCGGCGCAAGCGCCTTACCCTGTACGTTTAGCATACTCTGCTTTCGCTCGCTGGCACTTTAATTATAAATAATTGACGGATAGCTTTGTAGGGGCGCACAGTGTGCGCCCTCAGATACCGCCCTCGGCGTTCCACAGTCTGAGAAAAAGTCACAAATTGGAACGGTGAGTGCGCCGTTCCATACAAATTAATATTTCTATTCAACAAAAAATTGAAATCCGTGTATAACTCAAAAAACTCTTGACATTTATGCAGTTCAGGTGTATAATGAATGCATAAAGAACAAAGGTGTTCCGTTCCAGTCAGGAGTTCGGAATGCCTTTTTGTTTTAATGCAGGATCAGTAAAAACGGCACTGATCTCTGTCGTTACAGTTCGGCTCAGATGGCATCAATGGCGCTGCCACTGTTCTAAATATCTAAAATATAGTAAAGGAAAGGAAAGTGATTAATATGTCAAGATCACTGTACATCCCCGAGGGCTACAAGTCCTCACTCACCCTTAGAGAGACACAGCACGCTATAAAGTATATCAAGGATATCTTCCAGCAGGCTCTTTCTTTTGCACTCACTCTCGACCGTGTTTCCGCTCCTCTTATCGTTAAGTCGGGCAGCGGTATCAACGATGACCTCAACGGCGTTGAAAGAAAGGTCGATTTCGATATCAAGGAGATCGACGGAAAGGCCGAGGTCGTTCAGTCTCTGGCTAAGTGGAAGAGAATGGCTCTCTACCGCTACGGCTACAAGGCAGGCGAGGGTATCTACACCGATATGAACGCTATCCGCCGCGATGACGATACAGACAATACACACTCTATCTTCGTTGACCAGTGGGACTGGGAAAAGGTAATTTCTCCCGAACAAAGAAACATCAAGTTCCTCAAGGAAACTGTAAAGAGCGTTGTCAAGGCAGTTGCTTTTACAAAGAGAAAGGTAAGCCTCCGCTATCCTCAGCTTGATGCTGAGATATGCGATGAGCCTTACTTCATCACAACTCAGGAACTTGAGGATATGTATCCCGACAAGACAGGCCACGAGCGTGAGCGCCTTATCACAAAGGAGCACAAGACAGTATTCCTTATGGGTATCGGCGGCAAACTCAACAGCGGCGAAAAGCACGACGGCAGAGCTCCCGACTACGATGACTGGACTCTCAACGGCGATATCCTTTTCTGGGACGAAACTCTCAACGATTCTCTTGAGATATCTTCAATGGGTATCAGAGTTGACGCTGATTCACTGAAAAAGCAGCTGGCTGAATGCGGTGCTGAGGACAGAATGCAGTACAAGTACCACCAGATGATAGCTGACGGCACACTTCCGCTTACCATCGGCGGCGGTATCGGTCAGTCAAGACTTTGTATGCTTCTTCTCGAAAAGGCACATATCGGTGAAGTTCAGTCCTCTGTATGGAGAGATGAGGTTGTCGAGGAATGCGCAAAGAACGGCATCACACTTCTTTGATCCATAATTAATGAGAATGTCAGGGCGCACAGAGACCGCCCGTGGATATCAATATAATACCGACAGAAAAAAGTAGGGACGCCCATTGGACGTCCCTTCTGCTTTCTGATCTCTAACAAATGATCACGCATCGTCAGATAGCCTCTTTGATGGCTGTCTTTGCCTTTGAGACTATTGTACGGTCGTTTTCGTATGAAAGGATATTTGCAGCGTAGGAGATATCTACCCATCTTATCTCTGCAATCTCATCCTCCTGCGGTACGAAATCGACATTTTTCGCCTTAGCGAGGAAATACACCACAACTTTTATGGTATCTTTCTTAGGCGAGTAAGTAACCGTTTCCCTGAAAGTGGGATCGATTATTACATCAATGGAGGTCTCCTCCATTATCTCACGGCGTGCGGTCTCGACTTCCGTTTCGCCTTTTTCAACATGGCCTTTTGGAAAAGACCAATGGCCGCTGTTGATGTGTTTAATTAGAAGTATTTCTGTATTGCCGTGAAATTTGCGGTACACAATGGCACCGCATGATTTCTCGTGAAGCATATCCATTCCTTTCCTGCCCCGAAAAATCGGGCATGATGAAGCTGTTAGCAACAGCTTTTTATAGTAGTTCACAAATATTATATCATATTTTGGTCAATTTGTCTACACCCGCAACTTAAAAAATTTTGTTAATTTTCCGAATATGTTGTAATATGCTGTCCGTGTATCACTTTCCTGATGCTTTATGAATATTTTCTTTTTCTCAGGCAATAATAATGTCGGGAGATGATAATTATGAAAAAGAACAAAAAGCATATTCCCGTTCCCGATCCCGAAAAAAGCGAGCTGGAATACACTCTGCCTTCCGCCTCAATGAGTGACCTGACAGGACTTATCCCTGCCCATGCCGACGGCGAAGACGTGAGAGATCCCTACAACGATGTGATCCCCTACATCCCTCGCTCTCAAGCTGAAAGGGCCACGGAATAACACGCCTCTCTCAGCGGCGTGGTAAAGCAGAAAGGCGCAGATATCAGGATAATTAATTTTATTTGTTCACTATTTATCCAAAATTATCATTTTTTGCGCCTTTCCTGCTTCCCTTATATGTAAGTTTCGTACATACAGCTTTCCACAAATTTGACGTATCGGCCAAATTTTCGGAATCCCCCTTTATTTTTTAATTAAAGCATGGTATAATGTTTACGGTTAAATCCACTTTAATGATTAAGGGTGATGAATATGAAAAACGGAGTAAAAATGCTCGATATCGCAAACAAGCTCGGTGTCAGCGTTGTTACTGTTTCTAATGCTCTCGCAGGCCGTGACGGTGTTTCCGAGCAGATGAGAGCCAAGATCTGCGAAACAGCAGAAAAAATGGGATATAAACCTTCTAATACCAAAAACGAAAGAAAGAAAGCTCTTATCCCGAAGATAGGCAAAAATGTAGGTATACTCACCGCTGAACGCTTCGTCGGCGCAAGAGGTACCTTTTACTGGGAACTTACTGCTAATATCTCAAACCGCCTTTCACAGCTGAATGTCTGCACTATATATGAGTGCGTCAAGAGCGAAAACGAAAAGGAAGGCATACTCCCGAATATGGTGACCGACAGCAAAGTTGACGGTATCATCGTTATCGGTCAGGTGCGCAGAAGCTTCATCGATAAACTCAGCAAGATACAGATACCGCTTATCTTCGTCGATTTCTACGACAACAGATATAACATAGATTCCATCAATTCCGACAGCTACAACGGCGGCTACATAATTACCGACTACCTTGTGGAAATGGGTCACAAGAAGATAGGCTTCTTCGGCACTCTCAACGCCACAAGCAGTATCAACGACCGCTATCTCGGATATCTGAAATGTATCATGGAGAATCAGCTGGAATTCCGTGAGGAATGGGTCATCGGCGACCGTGACGACAGAGGTATCCTCTACTCAAAGATAAACTTCCCCGATGATATGCCTACAGCTTTCGTCTGCAACTGCGATGAGACCGCTTTCCGTGTTATCTCCGCTCTCAAGTCAAAGGGCATACGTGTACCCGAAGATATCTCGGTAGTGGGCTATGATAACTATACCGTGTCAAGTATATGCATCCCCACTATCACCACTGTTGAAGTTGACCTTGACAAGATGGCTGAGGTATCTGTGGATGTAATGGCAAAGAAGCTGATAGCCCCCACTTTCACCGAAGGCAGGAGAATAATCAGCGGTAAACTTATAGTGAAAAACAGCGTTCTCGACATAAGAAACGACACTCATGAGGCTGAATAATATGGACATAACTACTCTGGCAAAAAATTTCCGTGGTCATCTCAGGACCGTTAATCAGCACCGCAAAATGGTTCTGAAGCACTGCATAAAGGCAGGCATACCGATAAGAGGCCTGCTCCACGACCTTTCCAAATACTCCCCTACCGAGTTCATACCGGGAGTGCTGTACTATCAGGGCAACAGAAGCCTCAATGAAAAAGAACGTGAGATCAGCGGCTATTCAAAGGCCCGGATGCACCACAAAGGCAGAAACCGCCACCACTTTGAATACTGGACAGACTACAGCACTGTCACAAAGAAGATGGAGGCTGTACCAATGCCCGATATCTTCATATTTGAAATGTTCTGCGACCGTGTGGCCGCTTCAAAGATATACAACAAGGAAAAGTATACCGACGATATGCCGCTGGATTACTTTCTCCGTGCCCGTCCGAAAAGGCTCATCGCAGACGATACCGCAAGAAAGCTGGAATTCCTGCTGACTATGCTCAGGGACAGAGGCGAAGACTATACCTTCCGCTACATACGCAGACAAGTCAGAAAGAAAAAGCACCGCAAATTGTAATCCTTTATTCATTGACACTTTTTTTGCTTTATGATATACTTTTTCATATCAGAACAAATATACCTATGGAGGAACATGAAATGAAATTCAACAGATTTACTGCTCTCGCTCTTACAGCTATTATGAGCGCTTCTGCTGCTGTAAGCTGCGGTGAGAAAAAAATTATATCAGATTCTTCTTCAATAACACCTGATTCATCACAGATAATCATGGACGATGAAGAACATCTCGGTGAAAACAAGATAAAGGCTGACCTGCTTGAAACTGTATCAGCCAACGATACTGTTTTCACTCTCAACTCTGTCATCTCACCTGAGAATGTTGAAGACGAGGGATGCAGATACGTTTACTTCGATGTAAATATCAAGAACAACTCAGACTCCGCCTACACTCTCAGCACTCTCAACAACTTCTACATAATCACCGAGGACGGCACAGAGATATTCTCAGATATCCGTACTCAGCTCTACGCTGTTTCAAACTTCAAGGAGAATTCCTTCTTCAGCGATCCTTTCGAGATCCCTGCAAATGGTGAATTCAAGGGCATCATCGGCGGATTCCTGCTCGACAAGAATGTCAAGAAATTCACTGTGGGATTCTATCCTACAAAGGATTCACCAAGAGATAAGGACGATGTAATGGTTATCGACCTGACATCAGACAATATCAAGGCTCCCGATGCTTCTGTTATGAAGTGAGCCGATGATACGTAAAACTTCAGAATAAGTTCTCAGCCTGCCTTTGCGCAGGCTTTTTCTTTTGCCTGTGAACTCCCATAATGATGTACAGCATTGCTATGTATGCCGCTCCGCCTGCCGCCGCTGACGCAATGATAACGCAAAGGGCGGATGCTTCTCTTATACGCACGAATGCCGCCGCAAGATATGCCGTGCCGCCGCATACCGCTCCCGAATACAGCACCTTCACGAAAGGCGAAAGGCTTAGTTTTATTTTTGCCGCCCTCAGATAGGAGATGAGCGATATCAGCAGTATAGCTCCGTAGCACAGCGATGTTGACAAGGCCGCACCTTCTGCTCCCATAAAAGGGATGAGGAGAAGATTACCTGTCAGTTTCAGCGCAGTCCCCATAAGCATTATCTTCAGCGGCAGCGAGGGCTTCCCTACCGCCTGTAACATACTGAAAAGCGGATATGATACGCAAAGGCAGATCATCCCCGGCATAAGCAGTCTCAGAGGCTGTACGCATATCATCACTTCATCGCTCTGCCGTGGATACAGGATATCCAGCACTTCACGGGAAAGCAGGCCAAGTCCCACAGACGCAGGGACTGCTATCACTGCCGACACTATCAGAGCCTGTACTGTGCTGTTTCTCAGGGAAGTCCTGTCGCCGCTCTCATATGCCGCTGTCACGCAGGTAAGTGCGCCCTTGCCAAGCATATTCGTTATCGAGGGCACAAGGTTGAACACCGTCAGGGCTATTCCCGAAAATGAACCGTAAACAAAATGCGGTATGTCGTCGGCGCTTATCCCGCTTACTCCTGCCGTTTCAGGCCGCAGACAGCCTATGACGGTCCACATATCTATAAGTGCCGTCAGATTTGTCACAACTGCGCTTATGCCCGTGGGAAGTGCTGTACGTGTAAGTTCTTTTGCTGTGACGGCGCTCCATGATGATGAATGACAGCGCTCCCCCGAAAACATCGCCATAACCGCAAAAAACAGCCACGCTCCCACCGACGAAAGAGTAACACCAAGTATTCCTGCCGCCGCTGCGCCTGCACGGATGTCCGACATTTCGGGGAAGAATCGGCGGAGCATATCGGGATGCGCTGTGACGTATCCGCAAAGCCACAGTCCTGCCGCAACCTTTACCGCTCCCTCTGCCACCTGTGAAATTGCCGTGGGATACATATTGCTCATGCCTTCGTAATATCCACGCTCCACTGCGGTGATACAGCCGAAAAACACCGTCGGCGCTATCATGACTATTGCCGCAGCTGCATCTGTGTTCCCCACCGAAAGAATGCTGAACGGCCTTGCAAGAAGTGCGATCAGGAAACTGCCCGCAAGTCCTGCCAGCGAGAATAATATCAGTGCCGTCCGCCTTATGCTCTGCACCTGTGTCCTGTCTCCCGATGCCGCCGCTTTCGCTGTCATTC
>Ga0255346_1002884_pt1 | contig 21017 bp, 24 predicted proteins | sample wastewater_treat_FD_194410 | JGI IMG/M metagenome (GOLD analysis project Ga0255346, IMG submission 194410) | Wastewater microbial communities from Lulu Island WWTP, Vancouver, Canada - plant22 | ecosystem: Engineered > WWTP > Wastewater > Unclassified | place: Canada: Vancouver, British Columbia... | reverse complement strand
TTCGATTTGTGGTCGAAGAAATATATCAGGAGTACCGTGGTCTTGTGGGTCATCTGGTTCGGAGTCAATTTCGGATATTACGGATTTGTTTTATGGACGCCTTCTTTATTAGTTGGGAAAGGTTTTGCCCTTGTTAAGAGTTTTGAATTTACTCTGATAATGTGTCTTGCTCAATTACCCGGATATTTCAGCGCCGCATGGCTTGTGGAGCGTATCGGCAGGAAAAAGGTGCTGTCTGCGTATTTTGCCGGGACGGCATTGGCAGCCTGGCTTTTCGGCCATGCCGCAAGTGCCGGCGAGGTTTTGATTTACGGCTGTTTGCTCTATTTCTTCAGCCTGGGAGCCTGGGGATGCGTCTATGCCTATACTCCGGAGATATATCCCACTGTGGCCAGGGGCAGCGGGACCGGATGGGCGGCTGCTTTCGGCCGGCTGGGAGCATTTACCGCCCCGTTTATCGTACCGGTGATCTATAATTTTTATGGTACCGATGCGGGCTATGTTTATGTATTCGCTATGCTTACAGCGGTTTTCGCCACTGTAGCTATTGTCGTTGCAGTCTTAGGTAAAGAAACTATGGGGAAATCCTTAGAAGAAATAAGCGAATGAAGTTTCCTTTTTTTTGCGTAATTTTTTTACGTGTAAAAAGTTTCAGAATGCAAATACTAACTCATGAAAAGGAAGGAGATGAAAGAATGACTCGTAAAAGATTTTATCTTGCTTTTCTGTTGATTTTAGGTCTGTTAGTGTTTGCGAGCTGTGCAAATTACGACGGAGTCCCGAACACAAATCCAAACAACGGGGTATTGGATAACAACAACGGTGTCAGAAACAACGGAAATGGGATTAACGGAACCGGCATCGACCGGAACGGAGCCGACAATGGCTGGAACAATAATACCACCAACAACAGGCTCAACAACAATAACAACCTGAATCAATAAGAAAAGGCGCCGCAGAAGGCGCCTTTTCTTTGTTAATGAAAGGTCCCGGGTTTTGAGATTGCGGAAAGCGCATCTCCGGCCTCGTCCACATATATCCGCTTTCTTGCGATATCCGCCATAGATAATAGTCCGATCAAACGGTCATTTTCTATTACAGGAAGACGCCGAACCTGATGCTTTGCCATAAGAATAGCAGCTTGATGAGTGTTCATGTTCGGAGTTGCGTAAACCGGATCCATGGTCATGATCTCCTTTGCGGTACCCGGATGTTCATCGTTTGTGAGGGCACGGATCACGATATCCCGGTCAGTAATGATACCCAGGACCTGGCCTCTGTCATCGCATACTGGGATCGCACCCACATCGGCCTGGCGCATTTTTTTAGCGATTTCCGAAATACTCATATCCGGACGCGCCGATATGATGGATGTTGACATCAATTCCCTGACCTTCATAAAATAACCTCCCTGTCTCGTGTCATTTGCGGGTTTCCCTGACCGATACTATTATGTCCCGCAAGCACGTTTTTTATAAGAGCGGGGATTGTTTAACGGTAATTTGATATGCTAAACTATGAGCCGGGGGATAATTCATTATTTAAAAGAGGTTAATTATGAAAAAAGAAAAATATTTAAAAGGTGTATTGACAAAGCATCGCAAAGGTTTTGGCTTCGTTATCCCTGACAACAGAGAAGAAACCGGGGGGCGAGATATATATATTTCATCTGCTGATATGAAGTCGGCAATGGATAAAGACAGAGTAGCGGTCCGGGTCACCGGCAGCGGAGACGGCAGCATCAATATGGAAGGAAGGATCGAGAAAATCCTTGAGCGCGCAAACAGCGAAGTCGTAGGCACCTTTATTATCCGGGCAGGGCGGGGCTGCATTATACCGGAGAGAGGAACCGAAGAAATAGTGGTGGCTAAAAGAGATTTCGGCGGAGCAGGATCCGGAGACAAGGTGGTGGCTGATATGATTAAGTGGCCGGTCAAAGATCGACCGGCCGAGGCCAGAGTAAAGGAGATAGTAAGCAGAAAAGGCGAAGCCGGCGGGGATATCAGGGCATTGATACGATCTTTCAACCTGTGCGAGGCTTTTCCCGGGAAAGTATCTGCGGAAGCTTCATCCATCAGTGAAACCGTTGAGGGACGAGACCTGGATGATCGGATCGATTTGAGAGAAAAGAGCATTATAACAATAGACGGAGCAGATGCAAAGGACTTGGATGATGCTGTCTCCGTGGAACGTTTGCCCGGCGGGAACTACCTTCTGGGTGTCCATATAGCCGATGTGAGCCATTATGTTAAAGAAGGGGCTCCCATCGATAAAGAAGCTTTAAAGAGGGGGACAAGCATCTATTTGATTGATTGGGTGATCCCCATGCTTCCCCGGGAATTATCCAACGGGATATGCAGTCTTACACCGGGGCATGACAGACTTGCCCTTTCTGTTTCCATGGAAATAGATGAAAGGGGCGAAGTGGTCTCTCATGATATTTTCAAAAGCATAATCCGCTCAAAAGAGCGAATGATATATACCGATGTTTCAGACATGCTGGAAAAAGAAGACAAAACTCTGATCAAACGGTACAGTCATATCTATCACGAGCTTATGCTTATGCAGGAACTGGCTGAAATACTGAGAGACCGCCGCCAGGGAAGGGGGAGCCTGGATTTTGATATCGATGAAGCCAGCATCACATTAAATGATGCTGGGATACCTATAAGTGTTGAAGTTAGTGAAAGAAGGACGGCAAACCGGATCATAGAAGAGTTTATGCTAGTGGCCAACGAAACCGTCGCCACGCATTTCTTTCATTTAGAAGTTCCTTTTATTTACCGCATCCACGAAAAACCCTCGCCGGAAAAGATAGAGGAATTCAAGCATTTATTGCAAAATCTCGGAGTGGCATTTAAAGGGAATCCTGAGCATATCCACCCCAAATCCTTGAATGATGTGTTAAATGAAGTCAAAAGTACTGGAAAGGAACGCATCGTAAACACAGTAATGCTCCGTTCCATGAAAAAGGCTTTTTACAGCGTGGAATGCCTTGGCCATTTCGGCCTCGGCATGAAGTACTACTGCCATTTCACCGCACCTATAAGAAGATACCCGGACCTGTTAATTCACAGAATAATCAAAGAAACTTTGGACGGAGATGTTTACAAAGGGCGGATAAAGACCCTTAAGCAAAAAGCCATGGAGGCTGCTGATCAGTCATCCTTGACAGAGCGCAGAGCCGAGGAACTTGAACGGGAGGCGGAAAAGCTTAAAAAAGCAGAATATATGAGCTGCCGTATTGGAGAGAAATCCCCCGGGATCATCAGCGGTATGGCATCATTCGGTTTCTTTGTGGCGCTGGAAAATACAATTGAGGGATTAGTGAGGATCGACACTCTCTATGACGATTACTACGTATACGAGGAAGAGGCATATCGCTTTATCGGCAGTAACGGCAGGAAGGTCTATGCCTTAGGGGATCCGGTTTTTATAGCGGTTGATTCAGTAAACCGGGCAGCGAGAGAAATCAACTTCATTCTCAGCGATCCGGATTCCAAAAAGAAGGAGTGAACAGCAGGATGATGGTAAAAAGCTCAAGCCTGCCCATCAGCATCAGAAAACTGAGATAGACTTTTGAAAAGTCTGAAAAGAGCGCAAATGAACCCGTGGGACCAATGAGTTCAAGACCGGTCCCTACATTATTTAAGGCTGCTGCAGTGGTTGTGAAAGTCGTCAATAAGTCTAAATTCTCTAACGATAAAATAAAAGTACTTGCAATAAAAACAAAAACATACAGATAGAAAAATGACATCACGCCGGCCATGGTATCGGGAGGGATAATCTTTCCGTCGACTTTTATCGGGATGACCGCTTTAGGATGCAGCTTCACATGAAAACTTCTCTTGATCAGTTTAAACAAAATAATTACACGTATGACCTTGATGCCGCCTCCCGTTGAAGATGAGCATCCTCCTATCAGCATCAGTATGAAAAGGACCATTTTGCTGAAGGAGGTCCAGATGTTGAAATTCGTACTGTAATGACCCGTAGTAGTTATAAATGCCGAGGATTGAAAAAAACCGAATCGCAGCGATTCCCAAATAGTATTATAGCTCCCGGTAAGCCAAAGATCAGCAGTTATTATTGCTGTTGCAAGGCATAGAATAAGCAGGAAGATGCGAACCTCGCTATTTTTAAAAAAATCTCTCCAGCGCCCCCGTACAATACTATAATAAAGGGTAAAATTGATACAGGCTATCACTGTGAAAAAAGATGCGATGAACTCTATGTAAGCACTGTTGAAATGCTGTATACCGGAATTATAATTTGACAGCCCGCCGGAAGCCACGCTCCCGAAAGCTGCTATCGAAGCATCAAAAGGATCCATCCCTCCTAAAATCAGGAGAGATATGGCCGATATAGTAAAGACTGCATAAATATAGTATAACATTTTTGCCGAATCGGACATTCTCGGTCTGAGCTTATTTAAAGTCGGACCGGGCGTTTCTGCCCGTGCAATGCGCTGGCCGCTTATCCCCAGCGCAGGCAATATGCTGATGGCAAAAATCAAAATACCCATGCCCCCAAGCCATTGGCAAAAGGACCTCCAGAACAGGATCCCCTTCGGAAGTATTTCAACATTTGAAATAATGGTGGCGCCTGTAGTCGTAAAGCCGGAGACAGATTCAAAAAATGCGTTTACAAAGCCATCAACGGTTTCTGTTACCAGATAAGGTAAACTACCGATCAAAGAGGCGAAAAACCAACTTAGAGCCACAATTATAAAACCCTCCCGCATCTTTAATTGATGCGGAATTATTTTTATTTGACTGCTTATCAGAGCGCCGGTGGCTAAAACCGGGAAGATGATTTTGGCAAATGCTTCGGCTGTTTTGTATTCTCCGTAAAAAACTGAGATCAGCAGTGAAGGCATCATAGAAAATCCTATCAGTATAAGCATAAGGCTTAATGTCTTAACGATTGCACGGATGTTCAATCCCATTCCGATCTCCTTGCTAGCGGTTTGTATCCCAAAACCCCGGCATAAACAACAGTAATATGGTAAAGAGTTCAAGTCTTCCTGTAATCATCAATAATGACAGAAAAACAGTGGTTGCGTCCGAATAGAGACTGTAGCTAGACAAAGGTCCCACCTCTCCAAAGCCTGGGCCGACATTGCCAAGACAGGCGGCCACTGTAGACGCAGCAGTAATAAGATCAACATTTTCGATAGAGACGATCAGCGTTCCGACCATAAAAATAATAATATACAGAAACAGGAAGCTGGCGATCGAGGATACTACTCCTGATGAGAGATTTTTACCGTTCAGCTTGACAGGCACTACAGCAGTCGGATGGAGCCTTTTATAAATCCCGCGGCGTATCAGTTTAAAAAGCACAACGATGCGGATCACTTTGATCGATCCTGAAGTTGAGGATGAACAACCGCCGACAAACATAAGAAGAAGCAGAATCATAACCGACGATGAAGGCCACAGGTTGAAATCCGTTGTTGAATAACCGGTGGTTGTGATGATGGTAACGGTTTGAAAAAAAGCAAGCCTCAAAGCGGTTCCGAAGCGCTCCGCAATTCCAAAATAGTACAGGATAACAGCGATCAAAACAGCGGAAAAGAGTATAATAAGCAAATAAGCTCGCAATTCCCTATCCTTAACAAAATCACGCCAGTTTCTGAAAAAAAGAAAATAGTAAAGGTTAAAATTAATTCCGGCCATCAAAGTAAAAACTGTGATGACTATTTCGATATACAGGCTGTTAAAGTGTGCAATGCTGTCGCTATATGAGGAAAATCCGCCGGTGCCGACGGAACCGAACGTGTGTATAAATGCGTCAAATACGTTCATGCCCCCTAAAAGTAAAAGGATCACCTCTGCAGTAGTCATCCCGATATAGATATAGTAAAGTATCCTCGTAGAACTTGTAAGCTTAGGAGTAAGCTTGTCCGTTGTCGGGCCGGGAGTCTCTGCTTCGGCGATATGCAATGCGCCGATCCCCAGGGAAGGCAAAAGTGCGATCGCAAAAACCAAAATACCCATGCCGCCAAGCCAATGGGTAAAAGACCTCCAAAACAGGATGCCTCTGGGGAGGGATTCAACATTTGATAAAATGGATGCTCCTGTTGTGGTAAACCCTGAAGAACTCTCGAAAAAGGCATCTGCAAAACCTTGGATACTGCCTGAAAGCATATATGGGAGCACGCTTAGCAAAGAAGCTAAAATCCAGCTGGAGGCGACAATCAACAGCCCCTCCCGTATATTGACGGATTTGGACAAAGGTTTCACAAAATAGATACCCGCAATGCTAAGCAACAGCATAAGTACAATGGAAAAAAGAAATGCCCCGGCTGTTGAATGCTCATTATATATCAGAGACACGCTCAGCGCAGGCACCATTGAAAAAGCTTCAATCAGTATAACGATAGATAAAACGCGGGTAATAAGACGAAAATCCAATTTCTTTGCACTTCCGTTCTCTAATTATATAAAATTCCATTTCTTCGTCTGGAAGAACTTCTCCAGCTTCTGCAACTGAGAAAGCAGGAAAAAGATAATTACTTTGTCCCCTTCCTCAATGACCGTACTCCCTTTTGGTATAATAGCCTCGCCGTTCCTATGAATAGCGGCAATTATTATACCGTCTGGGATTTTCAGCTCCGACAGGGGAGAACCGGTCAATTTCGCATTTTTACCGGCAATGATTTCTATAAACTCAGCCTGGCCTTGTATCATTTTCGAGAACAAGATATGCTTGGATCCCTGTATGAAGCGCAGGATCTCCGTGGCGGTCATATCAAGAGGATTCAAGGCCATGCTTATCCCCATTTTTTCGATTAATTCCCTATAGCTGTTTCTGCTTATCTTGGCGACTACGTCTTCAATATTCTTTTGGCTGGCGATCAGTGCCAACAGAAGGTTCTCTTCATCAAAGCCGGTCACTGATACAAAAGCATCCATCTCATCGATATTTTCATCCTCCAAAAGGCTTAAATCCGTTGCGTCGCCATTCAGGACGAGCACATCGTCCAGTTGTTCGGAGAGATATTGGCAGCGGGCCTTATCGATCTCGATTATCTTAACTGAAATATTGAAGTCAGCCAGTAGTTTTGCTAAATAATAACCGCTCTTGCCTCCGCCTGCAATCATAACCTTTTGAAGATCAGTATACTTCCCTTTTTCATGGACGATATCCTTAAGCTTAAGCACAGCTTCGTCCGCACCAAGTACGTAAAGATAATCCCCGTCCAAGACATCGGTATTTCCTCGCGGAACGATGATTTTTCCGCTGCGGGATATTGCCACCACAAGCATATCATCCAGCATTTTGCCGACTTCGGCAATTTTTTTCCCTATCAGGATAGGGAGGCGGTCCGCAGTAAATTCAAGGATAGAAGTCATACCGGCGGAAAAGTATCCATTTGTGAGGGTGTATTTTTCAACCAAGTATTTATAAATTTCTTTAGCTATTGAAAGATCCGGGTTGACGATGTAATCGATGCCCAGGGCTTCTTTGATAAAATCCAGCTGATTTTCATATTCGGGGTCTCTTACCCTGGCTATAACTGTAGAGCAGCCTAATTTTTTTGCCATTGAACATATGACCATATTCTTCTCGTCATTGTCCGTGACTGCTACGAGATAGTCGTAGGTTTTTATAGCTAAATCTTTAAGCAAGCCGGCATTCTTTGCGTTGCCCGACACAGTTAAAAGATCGAACTGGTTACTGACCTTCTGCAGCAAAGCAGGGTCCTTGTCGATGAGCATGACCTCATATCCGCTGCCTAAAAGTGCTTCGGTTACATTAAAACCCAGTTTTCCTGCGCCTGCTATAGCGACTTTCATAAAAAGGCCTCCCAAGACTGGTATAAAAGCGGCTTAACGGCAGCAACCCGTGTTGATGCCTCCGCCGTATCTATATAATTATAGACACTATTTCATTGAAATCAATAACCTTTTGCGTTATTATATTAAGATGCCGGAAAACACTACAATATCAGGAGTTTTATTATGGAAGACAGAAAACCAGCAGCTTTAGAAACAGAGCGGCTGCTCTTAAGAGGGTTTACCCCGGAAGATGCGGCGGAGCTTTACGAATATGCAAAGAACCCTAATGTAGGTCCCCATGCAGGGTGGAAGCCTCATGAAAGCATTGATGAATCCCTTGAGATCATCACAGACCTTTTTCTGGTCAAGTATCATATATGGGCGATAGTGGACAAGGCTTCGGGTAAAATGATAGGATCGATTGGTTTGGAAGAAGACTCAAAGCGTCCGGGCACAGGCTGTATGGAATTAGGTTATGCGATGGACGAGGGGTTTTGGGGCCGAGGGCTGATGACGGAAGCGGCTGAGGCCGTGATTCGCTGCGGGTTTTTGACGATGGAGCTTCCGGCAGTATCCATTTACCATTATCCGGCCAATCATCGTTCGAAAAGAGTTATCGAAAAATGCGGCTTTCATTTTGAGGGGATCCTTCGGAAGGCAAACCGCATTTATAGCGGTGAAATCCGCGATACTGCATGCTATTCGCTCGTAAAAGACGAATGGGAAAAGATAAGTGTAAACAAAAATACTTGACAGACGTTTCTGATTGTGCTATTTTAGTATCTGTCTAATGAAGCGGGGGAGCTGGTAATGCTTGATGATATATGCGAGATCATTATTCTATATGATTTCTACGGAGTTCTTCTGCCTCCCAAGCAAAGAGAGATCCTTCGTCTATACTATGAGGATAATTTAAGTCTTGGGGAAATCTCAGAGGAATACGGGCTTAGCAGGCAGGGCGTCCACGAGACGGTAAAGCGGGGAGAAAGAAAACTTAGGGAGTACGAGGCTAAGCTGGGGCTTATAAACAGGTTCGAATCGGAAGAGAAGACGATAAAAAATATAAATCAGGAAATAGACCGGCTGGCTCTCATGCGCCCAGGTGATAAGGAGCTCGCCTCAAAGCTGACGGAAATAAAGGACTTGATGCTTAAACTGTGTCAATAGTGTAAAAATGCAAGGCTCAAACAAGTCAGTAAAAGGATAAACAAATGGCATTTGAAGGGTTATCGGAAAAACTGCAAAGCGTGTTCAAAAAGCTCAGAGGAAAGGGCATACTGACCGAAGCGGATATCGATGAGGCGATGAGGGAAGTAAAACTTGCTCTCCTTGAGGCGGATGTCAGCTTTAAAGTAGTTAAAGATTTCATTGCATCAGTCAAGGAAAAGGCTTTGGGAGAGGAGGTGCTGGCCAGCCTCACTCCGGCTCAGCAGGTGGTCAAAATCGTCAACGAAGAGCTGACTGCTTTGATGGGTGGTGTAAACAGCAAGCTCACCTACTCTCCTAAAGGTTTTACGGTCATTCTAATGGCAGGCCTTCAAGGCACGGGTAAAACTACCACCTGCGGCAAACTTGCGGTATGGCTAAAAAAGAACGGCAAAAAGCCGATGCTGGCGGCCTGTGATGTCTATCGTCCGGCAGCTGTCGATCAGTTGGAGATCGTAGGAAAGTCCGTCGATGTCCCCGTCTTTTCCATGCGGGACTGTAAACAGCCCGAAGTTATTGCGGAAGAGGCGTTAAAAGAAGCTGAATACAAAGGATATAATGTTCTGATCCTGGATACCTCAGGACGGCTGCATATCGATGACGATCTTATGGATGAGCTTGCCCGGATAAAAAAACGGGTGAAACCCCACGAGATCTTGCTTGTTGTAGATGCCTTGACAGGTCAGGATGCGGTGAATGCCGCCGGCGGTTTTAACGAAAGACTCGGTATCGATGGTATCATTATGACTAAGCTGGACGGGGACAGCCGAGGCGGTGCAGCCCTTTCTGCCAAATCGGTTACAGGCAAACCGATCAAATTCATCGGTACCGGAGAGAAAATGGATGCATTGGAACCATTTCACCCGGAGCGAATGGCTTCTCGGATACTCGGCATGGGTGATATGCTCTCGCTGATAGAAAAAGCTCAGGAGAGCTATGACGATGAAAAGGCCGCCGAATTAGAAAGGAAAATGCGGAAAAACGAGTTTACTCTCGAAGATTATCTGGATCAGTTCGGCCAGATAAAGAACATGGGAGGGCTTGCCAAGATGCTTTCCATGATGCCGGGCATGAAGAATGGGGCAATGCGGGATGTGGATATGGACCAAAGCGAACGGGAAATGATTCACATGGAAGCGATTATCCGATCAATGACAAAAGAGGAGCGCAAGAATCCGGGTATACTGAATGCCAGTCGAAGGAAACGTATCTCAGCAGGCTGCGGGATGCCCGTGTCTCAGATAAATCAGCTTATTCGCAGATACGAAGAAACTAAGAAGATGATGAGGCAGTTCAGTAATGCGCCGAAGCATAAGAAGAGTAATATGTTCAGAGGTTTTTAGATCGAAGGGGCGGATCATTGCGTCCCTCTGTTTAATAAAACATAATAACGAAATGAGGAAAAGAAAATGGCAGTAAAAATCAGACTTAAGAGAATGGGGGCAAATAAAAAACCCTTTTACAGAGTAGTGGTAGCAGACGGCCGCGCACCGAGAGACGGAAGATTCATAGAAGAAATCGGATACTACAATCCGTTAAAAGAACCGTCGGAAATTAAAATCGATAGAGAAAAAGCGGAAAAGTGGCTGGGGAACGGGGCGCAGCCTACAGACACGGTCAAAAGGCTTTTCAATCTTACAGGGGTCATAAAGCCAGCGGCGGTAAAAGAACAAACCAAGACAACGGAGATCGAAAACCCGGCAGAGCCCACCGAATAGCGAAGGCGGTGAATGATAATGGTAGAGTTAGTTGAAGCTATAGCAAAATCATTAGTCGATCATCCCGAAGCCGTGGAGGTTCGAGAGACAGAAGGGAAGATGGCCAGCGTCATCGAGCTTCGCGTCGCACCTTCCGACATGGGGAAAGTCATCGGAAAGCAAGGCCGCATCGCAAAGGCAATAAGGATTGTTGTGAAGGCGGCTGCCGCAAAATCCGACAAAAGAATCATTGTTGAGATCGTACAATAAAAATGGGCCGCCGGGGCGGCCCTTTCAGTATGCAGGACCTTAGGGCAATCGAAGTGATATGGAAAAAAACAGGCTGGGTAAAATAACCGGTGCGGTAGGCCTGAAAGGCGAACTCAGGGTATATCCTTTCACCGATTTTAAAGAGCTGTTTGAAGAGATCGGCTATGTTCTGATGGATGACACCCCTTTTTCTATCAAGGCAGTCCGTTATATGAAAGGATTGGTCATCCTCAAGTTAACAGGTATCGATGACAGGTCGGCTGCCGAAAACTGCATGGGCAAAGAGATTTTTATGTATAGAAAAGATGTCCCCCCCCTTCCGGAAGGCACCTACTATGTCAAAGATCTGATCGGACTGATTGCGGTGGACGAAGAGGGAAGGAAGGTGGGCAGGCTCTGCGAAGTGATAATAAACACCGCCCAGGATATTTATATGATCGAACCTTTCGAGGGGGGCAACCCTTTTCCCATACCGGCAGTGGAGGAGTTCATTAAAATAGTGGATATAGAGAAAGGGATAATTGGAATAAAACTGATTGATGGGTTGCGGGGATTATGATAATCGACGTTCTCACTTTGTTTCCGGAGATGTTCTCTGCGGTTACGGATCATAGCATTATCGGGAGGGCCGTGGCTAACGGAATCATCAATATCCGTCTTACCGATATCAGAGATTATACTATGGACAAGCATAATCGGACTGATGACACTCCTTTCGGCGGAGGTGCGGGGATGGTCATGAGTGCGGAACCGGTATTCCGCACTCTTGAAGCGATAGGGGCGAAAGAGGGCAGAATCATCTATATGTCGCCAAAAGGGAGACTTCTTGACAGGGCTTTGATTGAAGAGTTATCGCTGGAAAATCGTATTGTCTTGCTATGCGGACATTATGAAGGTATAGATCAAAGAGTGCTGGATCATTGGAATATAGAAGAAGTTTCGATAGGGGACTATATCCTGACCGGAGGAGAGCTTGCTGCCATGGTCTTGATCGATGCCATAGGGAGGTTGCTGCCCGGCGTGCTGGGCAGCAGCGAATCGCATAAAGAAGAATCGATTTACTCGGGCCTTTTGGAATATCCTCAGTATACTAAACCCAGAGAGTTCAGAAAGCTCACGGTGCCTGAAGTATTATTATCCGGAGACCATAATCTGATCCGACTGTGGAAATACGAACAGGCATTACTTCTTACCTGCCACCGCCGGCCGGATCTTTTTGAAGCTTATCTTGCCCGGGAGAAAGTTCTGAGCAAGCAGGAAAAGGCAGTCCTGGAACGGGTGATCGGGATCTGCCGTCTTGAAAGGAAGCAGTAATGGGAATATAATGGATACATGTCAACGGTAAAAAAGAGTAAGGCAAAAAGAATACTTCTATACCTTTTCATTGCCGCAGTGCTGATACTCGCCGGCATCATTTACATCTACCCCTTGGTGACCGGGGCCATGATGCAGACTGCGCTGGTGGAGTATGGAAACTTGCGGGTTACCGAAAAAGCAACCTGCTATTTCATCCGCCGGGAAACTGTTGTGTCGGCAGCATCTTCGGGCAGCATCCAATACTATATCGAAGAGGGAGAGCTGGTCAGAAAAGGGACTAAGATCGTTAACATCCTTCCTGTTTCTGAGAATTATACCGCAGATGAAAACAGCGTGATAAGCTATTACACAGACGGCCTCGAAGAAGTTTTCACACCGGAAAACATGACCAGGTTAAAAAAAGACAAAATCGAAGCTCTGGAAATAGAGGTAAAGAATACCCGCCGGGAAACTGCCATTGCAGGGGAACCTCTTTATAAAACTACGGACAACTCAATCTGGTATGCAGCTCTTTGGGCAGAACCGGAGAACGTTATAAAATATGAAAAAGGTAAAACAGTTTATCTCAATCTACCCTTGGGGCAGGTAAAAGGTACCACATATGAAATCATCGATTCGGGGGAGTCCTGGCTCGTTCTGCTGAAATTCAACAGATATTATGAAGACATGCCAAGGCTGCGAAAAATCGATGCAGAGATCATAACCTCAGATTATGAAGGATTGATCATAGCAAACAAGAGCATAACTACCATGGACGGAAAGCCGGGAGTTTATGTAAAGGATATTAACGGCGAGTTTGTATTCACCCCGGTATCTGTGATAACCAGCGACGGAGAATACTCTCTGGTCGAAAGCACTTACTTCTATGAAAAGGAAGGGGACAAATCCGTTAAGGTAAAGACAGTGAGCGCATATGACGAAATATTGAATCATCCGGAGAGGAAATGAAATGAGCCAAATAAAGGATAACATCAGCAGTATCAAAAAAGTCATCGAGGCCGCAATCAAGCGGGGCGGGAAATGTCAGGAAGAAGTGTTGCTGATAGCAGTAACAAAGACCAGGACGCCCGAGGAAATCAATGAAGCCATCGCTGCCGGCATCACGGACATAGGGGAAAACAAAGTTCAGGAGATAACAGACAAATTTGATATGGTGAAGCCTGTACGCTGGCATATGATTGGACATTTGCAGACAAATAAGGTAAAATATATTATTGATAAGGTGTCACTGATCCATTCTGTTGACTCCCTGAAACTGGCCAGGGAGATAGACAGGAGGGCTGCGCAGCACAACAAAGTTATGGATATACTGATCCAGATAAATGCGGCGGAAGAAGAAAGCAAGTTCGGCTTACGAAAAGAAGAATCAGAGCAAATGATACGGGAAATCCTCGCCAATTGCCCAAATGTACGGATCAGAGGCCTGATGAGCATGGCGCCCTTTGCAGACGATCCGGAAGCGGTACGGGGCTTCTTCACAGAGGTCTTCGATCTATACTGCGAGTATAAAAAAATCAGGCATGACGGACTGGATTTCCGATACCTTTCCATGGGCATGTCCAACGACTATGAAGTGGCCATAGAAGAGGGTGCCAATGCAGTGAGGATCGGAACATCTATTTTCGGAGCCAGGAACTATAATCTAAAATAAGCGGGGGAATAAAATGGGAGACGGTTTTTTCAGCAAATTAAAGACATTGATCGGTATTGAAGAGGTCGAAGATGACGGGGCAGATGAGGAAGTGTCTGTAAATGCCGCAGAGAGAAAGCCTATAGACCCAAGAGGCTCTCAATATCCACAGCGTAACGAAGCAAAGGATAATAAGGATATCAAAGATACCAGAGTTTTGCCTATTACAGGCAAGGTTGCCGGAGCCAACCAGTTTAAGCTGATAGTAATTGAACCTTCCGGGTTTGATGAATGCCCCAGGCTGGTAGACAGCCTTAAAGCCAAGAAGCCTGTAATCATAAACCTGGAAAAAATCGAGACGGATACCGCGAGAAAAATATTTGATTTTTTAAGCGGGGCAACCTATGCTCTGAACGGAAATGTACAGAAAATCGCTAATAATATTTTTATTTTTGCGCCGGAGAACGTAGATGTGACAGCCTATATTGACCAGCAGGCTCCGGGGCATACTACCGTCATCAATAACCCCTGGAGGTAGACTATGACGATATTGATAATACAAACTGTCAATACTTTTTTTCAAATAGTAATCTACCTGATATTAGGCAGGGCTATTATGAGCTGGTTTATCAGGCCGGGTGACAGGCTATACTCATTGTACTTAGGAGTCGTCCGCCTTACGGAACCGATTCTCTCGCCTTTCAGGAGCCTGACAAGGCGAGTAATGGGAAACAGCAGTATCGACTTTTCTCCTATGCTGGCGATTTTTGCGGTTTATTTTCTGCAACGCATGCTGATAAAACTGTTTATGCTGACGATCATATAAAACTGTGCCAAGGCTGTTGCCAATGGTCATGAAAGGAAGTCCGGCGATGATTACACCTCTGGATATACAAAATCAGGAGTTTTCAAAAGGGGTTCGAGGTTACCGTGAGGATGAGGTAGATGCATTCTTGGATCTTGTTACCGTGGACTTTGAAAAACTTATTGGGGAGAATGACAATTTAAGAGAACAGCTAAAGGCCCTCAATGCGGAGTTGGCCAGATACAGAAGTACGGAAGGAATGGTTTTGGAGACTTTGGAGGCGGCAAAAGCACTTATGGGAGATATTTCAGCCAGTGCGGAAAGACGGGCTGAGATCCTTTTGAAAAATGCGGAGCTTGATGCCGACCGGATCGTCAGAGAGGCTAAGGAATCATCCGAAAGGCTTCACGATGAGAACACCGGCCTTCGGAACCGCCTCAACGTATTTCGTACCAGATACAGGACTCTGCTCGAATCAGAACTGGAGAAGTTTGACACCCTGAGTTCAGAGCTGTTTGCGGATAAGGAAATGGACGATCTGAAAAGTATCCTTGAAGACCGAGCGGCTAAACCCTCTGTAAAAAACGAGGACGAAGACAGGGTGGACTTTACAGATAAGACGCTTTTCAACTTTAGAGCGGGAAGCGATCGTTAAGATGATTTTTTGTTTAGCGATCCTTTTCTTTTTTGCTTCGGATCAGATCACTAAGCAGCTTGTAACGGCCGGGATGGAGGTAAATCAAACCATACCCGTGATCGACGGCATTTTTCATATAACGTACGTTAGAAATTTTGGGGCGGCGTTCAGCATCCTTCAGGGAAAACAGTTTTTTTTGATCACGGTAACTTTCATTGCGCTTGCAGTCATTTTCATCTACCTTATAAAAAAGATCAGGGACAATCCCCGTATACTGTCCCTTTCCCTGTCATTGATAGAGGGCGGAGGCTTCGGGAATCTGGCTGACCGAATACGTTTGGGTTATGTAGTCGATTTTTTTGATTTCAGGGCGTTCCCTGTCTTCAATGTGGCAGATATCTGTGTATGCTGCGGGTGTGGCTTATTGATTCTCTTTCTTTGTTATATTGAGCCGAGGACAACAAGAAGATTGGAATTGCAGGATGACAAAGCTGACTTTCATAATTGAAGAGCAAGACGCCGACGAAAGGATAGATGTTGTACTAACCAGGCTTTTCGAGGGTGCCACAAGGAGTGGGATCCAAAAGCTTATTGAAAGAAAAAGGGTATACGTAAACGGGATGATTGACGGTTCGAAGAATCGCAGGATCAAGGAAGGAGATTTGGTCGAGATTTGCCTTGAGGAACCCGTTCTTTCGGGAGCATCTCCGGAAAATATTCCAATAGCTGTCATATATGAAGACGATGATCTTTTAGTAGTAGATAAACCGAAGGGAATGGTCGTACATCCGGCGGCAGGAAACCTGACGGGGACCCTTGTCAACGGCGTAATGTATCACTGCCGGGGGCGGCTTTCTTCCATCAACGGGGTTATTCGTCCGGGGATAGTACATCGTATCGACAAAAATACCAGCGGGCTTCTGGTGATAGCAAAAAACGACAGGACCCATCAGTCTCTTGCCGAACAGTTTGCGGTGCATTCCGTTACGAGGGTGTACAGGGCTATTGTATATAATAACTTTACAGAGAATGAGGGGGTCATTGACGCCCCGATTGCAAGAGACCCAAAGAACAGACTCCGAATGGCAGTCATACAAAAAAACGGCAAAAGTGCCAAAACCCATTATCGGGTTTTAGAGCGCTTCGGAAATTTCACATATATCGAAGCGGTTTTGGAGACGGGAAGGACGCACCAGATCAGAGTCCATATGGCGCATATCAAGCATCCGCTGCTGGGCGACGAACTCTATGGCCCGAAAAAGGCAGCATTTAAGGCAGAAGGACAGATGCTTCACGCCGGAATACTGGGCTTTATGCACCCGTCAATAGGAGAATACATGGAGTTTGACAGCCCTCTGCCCGCTGATTTCGAGGAGATATTAAGGAAATTGAGATCGAATGCCTTGTGCAGCATTGCAGATCCTTCTTGATATGTACAGGGGCCTTCTGTCTGCGGGAAGGGCAGGAAGTACTGTCTTTACTAATACTGAGTTTTAACGTATTGCAGGCAATCTTCGCATACAAAGCCGTGCTTGAATCGCAGGTCACTTTGCTTTCCGCACAAAGAGCACGGCATTTTAGATGCACACATGATCTCCGGATAGAAAATCGATTGTTTCAGCTTTTCCATTTGGTTCCTCGCTTTCCGGTATCAGATGCGTTTTCCGCCTCTTTTGAAACGATGCTGCACAAGGTTAGTGATTACCATACTAAGACATTTAAGAAAAAAGTCAACCTAAATATTACCAAATGTAATAAATAATGCATTAAATGTAATAAATGCATATACTTAATCCTTGTTCGAAAGAGATATTAAATTTCTTTTATCGGATTTACAAAAAGTGTTTTCTGACCGGTATAAATGACCATGCCGGGCTTTGCACCACTGGGCTTTTTTACATGCTTCACCAGTGTATAATCTACGGGTACGTTGTCGGAACTGCGGGCTTTGCTGTAATATGCCGCCAGGGAAGCCGCTTCTGTCATCGCTTTATCGGAAGGCTTGCCTTTCTGCCCTGAAAGAATCACATGTGAGCCGGGTATGCCTCTGGCATGAAACCAGAGATCACTCTTGGCGGCAGTTTTCAGTGTCAGCAGATCATTTTCCTTATTATTGCGGCCTACAAAGATCCGGGAACCGTCGCCGGCGGTAAAGACTAAAGGCCGCAGCTTGGATTTGTAAGTACGGCTACCGTGGTTTCTTTTTCGCAGATAGCCTCCCTCCGTAAGCTCTGCGCGTATCTCTTCTATCTCTTCTGTCGTACCGGCATTTTCCACATATGTCAGCACCGATTCAAAATATTCGACAGAAAGGTCTGTTTCTTCTAACTGAGCTTTTTTCTCACGAATGGCCGTTTTAGCCTTACTGTATGTTTTAAAATAGCGCTGGGCATTGTCTGCGGGAGATAAGCGCGGATCAAGTGGTATATCGATATCGGCATTGTCATAGTAATTAAAAACAGTGGCAGAAGATGCCCCTTTTCGGATATTATGAAGATTTGCAGTAAGAAGCTCACCGAATATCCGGTAAGGCTCTGCATTTGAGGCGGCATAAAGATCTTCGAAAAGCCGCTGTTTTTTAAGGTAAAGCTTACTCAGCGAAGCGGTCAGTGAACGCTTTAAGTCAGATGCTTTCTGGTTGACCCGGTTTGAGGCGGATTTATGAAAATAGTAATACTCCGCCGCACTGCTGGGGTCATTGAATGTAACCTTGTTAAAAACTCTTTCCGCATTAGAAAGAGGGAAAATGTGAAAATCTGCCGGCTTGTTATCCTTGTCGGTATAGACTACCGGCTTTAAATCTCCGGAATGGATCAAAAGGCTCATCTTCGATGTGATTTCCAGCAAAGCCGCCGCAGACAAAGCCTCAGTATCGTGTTTTGTATAAAAGATGGCCGCATTGCAGATTTCTTCTGCGATAGCGGGGCCGATACCCATGATTCCGTCGACGAGAGCCTTTTGAAGGAACGATCCCCCGCTTTTCATTATTTCTTCTAATTCTTCTTCCGATAAAGTGTAGAAGCAAGCCTTACCATGGTCAGGCGGAAAAACATAAGGGAGCCCCGGGAGTATTTCCCGATAGCGGTTAACATCCTTTGAGATACGCTTTATGCTGTCTGATATCCTGCCGGTGGCAACATCGACAGCTATGATATTACTGTGCTTGCCCATAATTTCAACAATGAGTTTTTTCTCCTCGGTAAAGCCCAGTTCATCTGCATGATCGACATAAATCTCTATTATTCTTTCAGATTTGATCTGGCGGATTTTCGTTATGCGGCCGCCTTGGAAATGCTTGCGGAGGAGCATGCAAAAAGCCGGCGGGATCTTAGGGTTTGAATGTTCACTGTCTAAATCTAAAAGGTGCATGCGGGCATGTCCGCTGTTTGATGAGATATAAAGCCGGCGTGTCTCTCTGCCTGTGCGGATATACAGTATCAGCTCTTCTTTATCAGGCTGATATATTTTTTCGATTCTACCGCCGGACAGGAGGCCGTTTAAATATATCGCCATCGCTCCGGCAACCAAACCGTCATATGCCATCGGTCCAAGCTCCTTTCTCGCCGGGTGGAATATCCTGTAGATTATTTGATATGCGGAATGTATAATAGCATCAGTTGACAATGTGTTCTGACCTGTCAAACGACGTTATCCTATGATAGCATGAATCTCGCGACATTAAAATATCAAAGTGCCATTTTTATAGGATGCAGCAATACGTAAAGGGGAGAAAAATGATCAAGAGCATGACCGGTTTCGGAAGAAGCGAATACAGCGACGAGAAGAGGAACATCGTCGTCGAGGTAAAAGCAGTTAACCACAGATTCAGCGATATCACCGTAAAAATGCCCAGAAGGTATTCTTTCGCCGAAGAAAAACTTAAAAGCATAGTAAAAGATATTGCAAAAAGAGGCAAGGTCGAGGTATCTGTTTTAATCGACAACCTTTCAGAAGATGATGTAAATGTGAGACTCAACATTCCTGCGGCCAGACAATATTATAAAAACCTGATAGAATTAAAGCAGGAATTCTCTTTAGAGGGCGGCGTCTCTCTTTCGCTTCTCTCCGGGTTTCCTGACGTTATGAAGGCCATTCCGGATATATATGACGAGGAAGCTATTATTGAATGCCTTTCATTGCCTGTCAGAGAGGCAGTAGCCAAGCTGGATTTAATGAGGATAGCAGAGGGGGCAAAGCTTGCGGAGGATATTGTGATGCGGGGCAAGTTGATTCTAAGCCTGGCAGAAAGAATCGCCGATCAGGCTCCGCAAACGGTGCAGGTATACAAGACGAGATTGCAGGAGAGGATTTCTGATCTGCTGGGCTCCTCCTTGGAGATACCGGAAGACAGAATCGCTTTAGAGGCTGCCATATTTGCAGATAAATCAAATATAACGGAAGAGCTTGTACGGCTTTCAAGCCATATTTCCCAGCTTGAGCATATCGTTACTATGAGCAAGGAACCCGACGGAAAAAAACTGGATTTTTTGGTGCAGGAAATGAACAGGGAAGCCAACACCATCGGCTCAAAAGCAAACGATATCACTATAACTAATTACGTGTTGGAAATAAAAAGTGAAATCGAGAAGATACGAGAACAGATCCAGAATATCGAGTAGAATCACCTTGAAAATGACAACCGGGCATAGTATACTAATACTTTAAGCAAAACGAAAGCAATAGGGGCTATGGCAATTACAGAAAGGGATAAAATGTACAAGGGCTTGCTCTTCGTGGTTTCCGGGCCATCCGGTGCTGGAAAGGGAACTATCTGCAAAAGGCTGGCCGAGAGATTCAATATCCATCTGTCCGTATCTATGACGACAAGGGTAGCAAGGACTGGAGAGGAAGAAGGTATAAGCTATTATTTCACCTCGAAAAAAGTGTTTGCTGATGTTTTGGCAAAGGGCGGTTTTTTGGAGCATGCCGAGGTGTACGGTAACCTGTACGGGACTCCGAAGGATAAAGTAATCGAGCAATTGGAACGGGGAAAAGATGTAGTACTTGAAATCGATATACAAGGTGCAATGCAGATAAGAAGAAATTATCCTGCCGGGAAGTTTATTTTCATACTGCCGCCTTCCATGGCAGAGCTCAGAAAAAGAATCACAGGCAGGGGTTCGGAAACTGAAGAAACCATTAATCTCAGGATGCGAGAAGCCCTCAAAGAAGTGTCGTATATCGGTAAGTACGATTATTGTGTTGTTAACGGCGACTTGGAGGAGGCCGTCAACCGGGTGGGTGCAATCATTACTGCAGAGCACTCCAGGGTGTCCGAGGACATTTACCGGTTGATAGAGCAGTACAAAGAAGAAGTATAGAGAAGGAAGGGATGATCAATATGTTGGAACCATCGATCAAGCTGATGAAAGGCAAGGCGGACAGCAGATACACGCTTGCAATACTGGCAGCCAAAAGAGCCAGGGATATAATAGAAGGCAAACCGAAACTGATTGACATAGAAATCGAAAAACCAGTGAGCATAGCTGTACACGAAATAGCTGAGGACCTTATAACTTATACCAGAGATTGATCTGATGTCAGCCTTAAACCAACCCACGAACTTCCCCGGGTTGGTTTTTTTGTGCGCCCGGCACGGGCGCAAGCTAACGGGTGAAAGTTCTGAACCCGCCCGGCCGGGGATGATTGGCTTCGGATCCAAATTTCT
>Ga0255346_1002873_pt1 | contig 21046 bp, 18 predicted proteins | sample wastewater_treat_FD_194410 | JGI IMG/M metagenome (GOLD analysis project Ga0255346, IMG submission 194410) | Wastewater microbial communities from Lulu Island WWTP, Vancouver, Canada - plant22 | ecosystem: Engineered > WWTP > Wastewater > Unclassified | place: Canada: Vancouver, British Columbia... | reverse complement strand
TCCTCTTGTGCGCGGTTGGGGTAGGTCCGGTCGATGAAATCGAGGACGGCCCCCAGGTCCCTGCCGCCGTGCCAGATCTCCAGGCACTTGTGGATCAGCGAGCCGAAGGAGAGGTTGTGGTCGCGCTCGAGCGGCACCAGCTCGTGGATGTAGCGCCACTCGCAGGCCTTCCGGCAGTTCCGGAACAGGCTCCACATCGAGTAGGTGGTGAGCACAGGGCCGCTCATCGCGCCGCCCCCATGGCACGGAGCGGGGCGTGCGGCGCTTGAGTCTCGTCGACCCGCTCGACCTTGAAGGCCTCCTCGCCGAACTCCCGCGTCAGGAAGCCAGTGAAGATGCGCGCGATGTGGCGCCCCACCTCGGTGCCCGCGTCGACCACGCAGGCCCGCTTCTTCTCGTCCAGGCAGAAGGATGCGTCGAGACGCACCAGGGAGCGCCCGTGCAGGCTCTCCGTCGCCAGCACCGCAAGGAGCAGCGACTCCTCGACATCCCGGAAAGGGACGTCGTCGGAGAAGTTGTATCGGTAGATGTCGCGTTTCATGACTTTGCCTCCGTTCCCGTCGCTTGCGGTTCATGGGAGGGGCGCCCCGGGCCCGGGATCCGGGCCGCCTTCCGGCGACCCGTTTCCCGAACCCGTTCCTTACCTACCGGAGGGGAGCCGGGACCGTCGGCGGCGATCACAGGTAGTCCCGGAGGCCGGCGTCCTCGAAGATGGCGCGCAGCTTCTTGATGGACTCGTAGATCGTTCCCCGCGGGATGCCGGTGTCGCGGGAGATCTCGGTCACGCTTTCCGTCTGAAGGCGCTGGCACAGGGTGCGCAGCTCCGGGGGAAGCGAGGCGATGACGCGCCCCAGGTCTATGGAGAGATCCCGCAGCTCGGCTGCCGGGCGCGACAGCTTGCCCGTGCGGCGCAGGTACTCCTCCTGGTCGATGGTCTCCAGCCGTTCGATGGAGCCGCCCTCGTCGTCCTCCAGACGGTCGTTGAGGGAGCAGGTGCAGAGGCGGTAGTCCCGCATGCCGGCCTTGCGCGCCTCGATGATCGTGGCGACCTTGTGCTCGACGATGCGGGCGATGAAGGTGTTGCGCTGCGCCCTGTCGGGGTTGTACTTGGGCAGGCGGCGGAGCAGGTCGAGCATCATTTCCTGCTCCAGGTCCTCGCGGTCGGACTCGGTGAATCCGGCCCGGCCGACCAGCTGCCTCGCCTTGTGCTTGATGATCCGGACTGCATACTCGTCGATCCCTTCGTAGCGATTGTCGAAACCCATCTGAGCCTCCTCGCGGCCGAGGAGGAGCTCGTGTGGGTGTCGACCTTGTCCGGGATGGCCGCCCTATCCGTCGCTTGCGGAGGCATTGCGAGTTCGCCGGTTCTGGCGACACCCACAACGACCTCCGCTCTGCGGCCAGTCTGTTGTCTGGTGACTGACGTTCAGGCCCGGGCCCTATGCCCGGACCGCCTCTTCCACGCTCATGCGGAACGGGAGCCCGTGCTTGATCTCGAGGATCTCCACCGTTCCGTCGCCGAGGCGGCTGAGGTGCGTGAAGAACTCCACCGCCTGGGCTTTCAGGGCGAAGTCGTCCGACCCGAGCTCACGTCTCGGGCCGTTTTCTCCGCCGAACTTGATCTCGCGCACCACGCGCGGGGGCGGATCGAGCACCGGCTCGCCGCCGCGCACGGCCAGCCCCTCGATCCGCCCGAAGTTGATCTCCTGCATCAGCTCCAGCAGGCGTCTCCGCGCAGGAGTGAGGGACGCCTTGGTCGTCACTTCGCTCATTCCGGACCTCCTTTCCGCGCCGCACGGCGCGAACGAAAAAGCCCCCCTGGGAGGGAGGTCCGGCGGGGATTCCTCCCAGGGGGGCAACCACCCGGTCTCCCGGGCGTGTCTCTACGGGATGAAGGTCCCGCCGGACCTTTCACCCCTCACTGGCGAAATTTCGATGGGAGGCCGGGGGAACGGTGGGTAGAGCACGGTTAGGCCGCTCTAACCGATTGATGTGACGGGGAATCTCAGAGCGAGGGCGGGGGAACTTTTTGTTGAATTTTTTTCCGGGGGGTCAGCGAATTTTCGCTGGGAGGGACGGGACTGGTTATTCGTCGGGGAGAATCGAAAACCGGGCCTGCCAGCCCTTGCCGTCGTCTGTTACGCGGAAAGGATCCCCTTCGATTCTGAAGAAAGATCGAAGGTTCTCAGCCAGCTTCTCCCGGCGTTTCTGGTTCTTTCGGTGCGCATGCGGGCTGGTCCAATCGAGAACACCCCGCCCCTCAGAGAAGGCATAGAGCAGCTTCCACTGGACGGTCGGCTCTCCGTTCTTCTTGTTGGCCATGCCCATTTGGGTATAGTTGTAAACGCCGCCGGCCGATTTCACTTTGACCGATACGGTGTGCCCGTCTTTGAAGCGAATACTGACGTCGCCCCATGTCGAACCGGGCGGCGTGGGAAAGAAAGCCATGGAATCGCTATCCTTGGGCGAGGGCAGGACGGTCTGTCGAAACTCCGACCAGATTTCTTCGACCGGACGATTCGTAGTAAGAGCCCCCTTGTCATCCCAGACGAGGAATTCCGAGAGCGGGAAAAAGGCCGCATCCCGCCTCCGCAGGAAATCCTCACAATCCGATCCATGCAGGTCTCGTGTCGGAGCCAGCAAAACGAAGGGCTTGTCGTTTCTCGCCACCAAGGCCTCAACCACCCGACGGTATTCTTCTGGTTCGATTTGGAATGTCATGAAGACCGGGAAACGGAATCCCGCATAGGGAAAGTACGTTCCAATCCGAAAGGTCATGGGCAAGCGGTCCACGGACGCCTTCTCGTCCTGGGTAATCTGGAGAGCTGAGGCGATGCTTGCGCCAAGCGCGGAGCGGTTCAGCTCGTAGACGACGATATCCTGTCTGCGTAGCGGGATGGCTTCACAGCGTCTCGGTGTGCACCGGCACACGGCGACAATGTCATCTGGAGCGTGCTCCACAACGGCATGCACGCACCCGCATCCCTTCGGCTCAGGACAGGGATAGCCGGTCGCCAGCTTTCCGTTGGGTCGCAGGAAGACCTCGACCAGCTCGTACTCGTCCCCGAGTAGAGATCTCCACTCCTGGGTGACGGCGGCGAGTCCGGGGATCCGTTCAAGTGCCTGCCATAGACGCAACGGTGCCCTCATGGTCTTCCTGCCTGTTCGTCACAATGAAACCGCGCTTCACGAGCCACTCTTCGACAACGGCGCTGTCGTCATCCCGCGTGTACTGAGCGATGTTCGACGGCCTGATCGTCACGGTCCGTGGCGTCTTCGAATCGCTGAACTTCACCTGAAAACTGGCGCGGATGATCCGACTTTTCGCTGGCAGGGTGCGGCCTCTGGCTTCGAATGCAGCGAAGACGTCCGAAGCCTTGCGGATCTCGATTTCGTTCTCCGATCCGCCCCAGAAGAAATGAATCTCCTTCAGCTTGACCCATTCCATTCCGTCCACGTCCGTGCAGACCAAGGCGGCCGGCCCATCGGTCCTCAGCGGCTCGAGCGTGTACTTCCCCGTGCCGGGGAAGAAGTCCTCGCCGCCGAACAGATGCAGGCCGAATTTCCTGCGGTAAAGGTCCTTCTCCCACTTCGATGCCGCGTTGATCCGCAGCTCACCAATGGAGGGTTCGTAGACCAGGACGTCGTGTTTCTCCGGCCGGTAGAACACGCTCGTCGACTGGCCGGCCTCAAGGCTGCCTTCCCGCTTGTAAGGTTCCCCGTGCCGGACAAGAAACCAGATGGCATCCTTCTTCGGGTAGACGAAAACGCGGGAGCCGCGACCGCGCTTCTTCTTCTCGAACAGATCGTCCAGGTCGTCTTGCAGGGCGACCAGTGTCTTTGCGGTGGGATTCTTGAATGCAGGGACAGGCGAAGTCTCGGTCTGGAAGTATTCGAACGAGCGGGGACGGGTCAGGTATTGCTCGGCGTGCTTGCGCTCGAGAAGGTCCCTGTCATGGAGCCAGACCTGGACGGCGACATCGGCGGGCGTAGGGTCGGGGTTGCCATCCAGGTGGATGCCGTTCCGTTCCACCTCGTGCAGCAGTTCATCCATGCCCTCTGGAGTCGCCATTTCGTGGATGAAGTACAACGCATCCGCCAATTCCTTGGGCGTGTCGCTGTCCGGAGTCATGAAGACCTGGACGATCCCTTCGTAGTCGAGGCCGTCCGCTTGGCCTGGTGGTGGCAACGATACGCCTCGGCCGTTGAAGAAGGCTGTGTGAGGTTGCAGGAGAGCGATCAAGTGCTCCTCCGCGATAGCCTTCAAACCATCAGGATGGGAAAACCGCCGAAGGTTGTATGTCGCCACAACTTCTTCCTCCTTTCATCTAGTTGGTTTGTACTACTTATTCCTTCCAGATTCTATTAACGCTTGCTCCTTTTGGATTTCAGCAAGAACAGTTGTCAACGAATTGTTCGACCATCCTCCCCCAAGAGCTCGGTACAACATAACGAGGGATTGGATGATCCTCGCTTCTTGCATCAGTTGTTGTTCCTCGGCAGCACACACTGCGAGACGTGCCGTTAGGACAGAGAGATAATCTTGTTTGCCGGATTTGTATAACTGTTCTGCGAGTGAGAGAGACCGTTTTCGTTCTCGCACCAGTTCCTTTATCGATTCAAGCTGATCGGCTGATTTCCTGAAAGTCGATATCGCATTCTCGACTTCTTTGAAGGCCGTGATCAACGTATTCTCGTAAGCAGCAAGGGCTTGCCTCGTTCGGGCCTCTTCCGCTTTGATTTGGGCACGAACGACTCCTCCCTTGAAAATGTTCCATGTCAACGTGGGGCCGAAGTTGAAACCGAGACTCGCCGATTCCAGCAGGGTGCTGACAGAAAGGGACGAGAAGCTGAAGGAGCCCAGTAGGGAAAAGCGCGGGTACAAGTCTGCGACCCTAACTCCAATCATTGCCGTTTGAGCAGCCAGCCTTCGCTCGGCTTTCCGAATATCAGGCCGCTGACGGACGACCTCGGTCGGTATGCTCACCAGGACTTCTTGCGGAGGTGCCGGTATCGACCGCACCTCCCGCAGCACGTCATCAATAGAGCCAGGAGGAAGGCCAAGCAAAGCACACAAACGGTTTCTCGACACCACCAATCCATTCTGAAGCATTGGAAGCTGAGCTTTCGTTTCCGCCACCTTTGACTCTACATCGGATAGTTCAACTTTGGAGGCAATGCCAGCTTCCACGCGTTTGGCCACAAGATCTCGGAGCTTCTCGATGTCGTTTAGACGTTCTCTGGCCAGGACCAGTCGATGCTGATATTCCCTGTAATCAATATATGCTGCGGCAACTTGTGCGGTAAGTGCTACAAGCACACTGTGAAAGTCTTCAATAGATGCCTGATAATTCGCTGAGGCTGCCTCCACTGTCCGGCGAATCCGCCCAAAAAGGTCGATCTCCCAGGCAGAAGACATCCCTATGCTGTAGGTGGTTTCTGTGACGGTTTCTATCGACATTCCACCCGGAACGGATATGCCAATAGCATTCTCGCTCAGCTTACCTCGCAACACAGATCCCGATGCCCCAAGCTCAGGGAAGTGTCTTCCGGTTGCAGCCTGGACCAAAGCCCTGCTCTCGTCGATTCGGGCAATAGCCTGCCGCACATCTAGATTACCCTTCGTGGCCATTTCTATGAGTTGCGTAAGGACTGGATCATTGAAAGCCGTCCACCAACTTTGAACGTCTCCCGCATGCCCAGCTTTAGATGGGAGCTCTCGTGTAGACCACCTGTTTGGAACGGGAATGTTTGGCTTGGTGTAATCGGGTCCAACGGAACACCCGACAATAAGAATGGTAATCATCCCGCCGATAACACCCCTAAACAACTTGATCGGCATCTTTGGCAAACCTCCTTTCCCGGCAGGCAGTTGGTTTTCCCTTTTCAACCAAGGCATCCTCATTCCTATTGCATCCTTCTTCTGAATAATGCAGTGGCAGCCGCCAGCGTAACCAGCCCAATGGGTACCAGCGGCCATGCCATGCTAAGCACGACTCGTGTTGATGGGTTCTCCAGAAATATAGTTCTGGATAACGTTACCATGTATTGCAGGGGATTGACGTAGGCCAGCCAACGTAGCCAGTCCGGTACATTTTCCACAGGTGTAGCGAAACCACACAACAAAGTCGCTGGAACCTGGTACGTAAATGCGCCCAGAAAGCCTTGTTGCTGTGTTTTCGCAATCGATGACACAAAAAGGCCCACCCCAACGACGCTGAAGACAAATGCGAATATCGTCCCCAGAAGCAATACAAATCCTTTCAGGGTTAGCGGCAAGTCAAATATCACGACCGCCATACAGGTCATAAATATCCCTTCGATAAATCCCAGCAGAATAGCGGGCACACTTTTTCCGATGAGAATCTCCGCCGGCCTCAAGGGTGATACGAGGAGTTGCTCAAATGTTCCCAGCTCCCTTTCGCGTGCTATCGAGAGTGCAGTTATTAGCAACACCACCAAATTGCATAAGACCCCCACCAGGGCGGAAACTGTGCTCCACTGCGGGTCCGCATTTGGATTGAACCACTTTCGTGTTACGATAGAATCAAGCGAAGTGGCCTTTGCTATTCCCGGCTCGTGAAGGCGAGACAACGTTTCTTTGACGTAGTCTTCGACGATCCGATTTATGTAGCCCTGCACAACCGATGCGGCATTCGCGTTTCTACCATCCAATATGACTTGGACCCGTTCTGGGACTCCTAACTCGATGTGTTTCGAAAAGTCCGGCCCGATATGTATCGCGGCTAGAATCTCTTGGTTGTCAATTGCTTGGCGGACTGTCTTCAGATCCCGGTAATATCGAATCGTGCGAAATGTCCTTTGCGCCCCTTGAAAGCGCGCCAGCAAATCCCTTGCGGCTCGGCCGTGATCTTCCATATAGACACCCAGTGTCACGTTCCTTACTTCCAGCGTGGCTGCAAAACTAAATATCAAGAGCTGAAGAAGCGGCGGGCCTATCAGTAGGAACCGACTCCGACGATCCTTCAATACCGCCAGGAGCTCTTTCTTTGTAAGTCGGGCAATGCGGTATAACATCAACTTCATTTTCCAGTCTCCAATGTTATTGGCATTTTCCGAGCGGTTATGATCAAGAAGACTGCGCCGAGAAGAGTCATTACAATTACGTTTGGTGCAATTATCTGCCACACGTCTCCGGCAAGGAATAGTGTTCTCAGTGAGGATACAAAATAACGCGGTGCAAACAGGTAAGTGAGGAATCGTATTGGCCACGGCATGCTGTTTATTTCGAACACAAGCCCGGAAAGAATAAATGCTGGAAGAAAGCCGGCGATAAGTGCACCTTGGGTGGCGACAAACTGGTTTCCGGCCACCACCGAAATCAAGAGCCCAAGCCCGAGGGCGTATGCGAGAAATGCCGAAGTCACCATCAAAAGCGCCCAGAAAGACCCTCGCAACGGGACATCCAGGCCCCAAGTGGAAATGACAGTTACAAGAATCATTGCCATTATTCCCAGCAAGAAATACGGAACAAACTTACAGAGGAACAGATCTCCGCGAGTGACAGGCGTCGAAAGAAGAGCCTCCATAGTCCCGCGTTCCCACTCCCTGGCCACAACGAGAGAGGTGAGCATCGTACCGATGAGCGTCATGATTACTGCCAGAGAACCTGGTATGAGAGCAGCACGCGATTCAACCTCCTCGTTGAACCATACCCGGGAACGCACATCGATGAGGTTTGCTGCGGCGGCATTGCTCTGAGCCGTTCCCTGCTGTGAAAGCCATCTCCTCCAGGTGGCCTCGATGTAATGTTGAATCAACTCTCCCGTGTTTGCGTCGGTACCTCGCACAATAATCTGTACCGGATTGTCATCCCCACGGTACTTGCGCCTCGTAAACTCGGCTGGAATTACAACAATTGCTTGGAGCCGTCCTCCAACTAGAAGAGGCTGTAACTGACGTCGGTCTCTTGCTACACGCAGTTTAAAGTAGGTACTTCCTTGAAAGGCTGACAATAGGTCCCTCGCCTTTGACGAGTCCTGCTCTAGGACGACCCCAATCTTGATTTCCCGAAGGTCGAGAGATACACCATATGAAAACAGGAACAGGAGTATTAGTGGGAGAATGAAGGCAATAAGAATACTGCTCGGATCACGCAGGACTTGCAAAACCTCCTTTTTAAGTAGACCCCAGATCCTGATGAATCGATTATGCCCGTGCCTCTGAAGTCGAAGGGTAGAGTCAATAGAGTTCTTCATGTCTTGCACATCATCCTCCCGCGTATTCATGCTTAGCATCAACAGAGGATTTTACATTGTGTCTAATTAGGCCGATGAAGGCGTCTTCCAGTGTCGGATCGGGCAGGTCGGTTGTCCTCACCATGTTCTTGATTTCGTCCGGGGTACTTAACGCGATGAGCCTGCCTTCATAGATGAGAGCGATACGGTCACAGTATTCTGCTTCGTCAAGGAAGTGGGTCGTGACCACGACCGATGTACCACCCTGCACTAGAGAATTGATCCGTACCCAGAACTCTCGCCTCGTGATCGGATCCACCCCGCTCGTCGGTTCATCCAAGAACAAGATTGCAGGCCGGTGCATGATCGCACACGCCATCGATAATCGTTGTTTGAAACCGAGTGGTAAGGCAGATGCGTTCGTATCCCTGAACGGACCAAGCTGGAATGTATGAATCATACGGTTGACGGTTTCGTCCAAGTTCTTACCACTTAGCCCGTAAACGCCACCGAAGAACTCCAAGTTCTGCCGAACGCTGAGGTCGCCATATAGACTGAACTTCTGTGCCATGTATCCAATACGCTCTCGTGCTGTTGCGGGAGCCTTGAGTAAGTCTACTCCAGCGACCTTCGCCTCTCCGAAAGACGGCCTGAGCAGGCCGCATAGCATCTTGAAGGTGGTGCTTTTCCCGGCACCATTCGGCCCTAGCAGGCCGAACACCTCCCCGCGGCGCACCTTGAAGCTCACCCTGTCTACGGCAGTGAAAGAACCGAATTGTTTAGTCAGTTCCATTGATTCGACAACAACCTCGTTGCCTGTCTCCTCTTCCAAAGAGCCATTACCAAGAACCTCTCGAGCGTTTTGCACCCGCTCCTTGGGAATTCCTCCCAAGAGAAACATGACCGCGTCTTCAAACCGTGGTGCTACGGGTTCCGCCTCGGCCTCTTCTCCAAACTGGGTGGCGTCACCGAAGGACGAATTCATGACCAGTCGGATTCTTTTGCCCTGAATGACGCTATCGAGTACTTCTTGTTTTTGCAGGGTTTCAATCGCAAACCTTCTCCGGCGACTTTCCGGAACACTGACCAGAAACGTGTGCCCCTTGATCCTCTCCGTCAATTGGCTTGGGGGACCTTGATACAAAAGGTGCCCCTCGTTGAGTACAAGCACTTGCGTGCACCGCTCGGCTTCGTCCAGGTAGGCGGTGCTCCAGACCACGGCAATCTGTTCCTCTGCGAGCTCGTGAACCATTTGCCATAATTCCCGACGTGACAGGGGATCGACACCGACGCTCGGCTCATCGAGAAGCAGGACCTTGGGACGCTGGATAAGCGCACATGCAAGCCCAAGCTTCTGTTTCATTCCACCGGAGAGCTTCCCCGCAAGGCGATTGGTAAAAGGGCCTAGATTGGTGAAAGCCAGCAGGCGATCAATCGCTTCTCGTCGATGACGTCCTAGAATCCCCCGGAGGTCCGCATATAGATGCAGGTTCTCCATCACTGTAAGGTCTTCGTAAAGGCCAAATCTTTGCGGCATGTAACTGAGAACGCCCTTAACCTCAGAGGCGGGATTGGAAGGATTCTTCCCCAGTATTCTGATCTCTCCCTCTGTGGGCTTCAAAAGGCCCGCCATAAGCCGCAGCAATGTTGTCTTGCCGGACCCGTCCGGGCCAACCAGCCCGGTAACCCGGCCGACCTGTATGTCGGCGGTGATATCCACGAGGGCCGGTGGGATGTCTTGACCAAACCGTTTGGTTACATTTCTCAGCTCAATTGCCGCATGCATCTGAGTGCTCCTGTCACTTGTCTTGCTGCTCAAGATCAATGAAAACGGACACAGGCATTCCCTGGCGCAATTCGTTCTTGGGATCCTGTACGATTACCCGAATGCGATAAACGAGGTCTGTCCGGATTTCCTTTGTCTCAACAGTCTTGGGCGTAAACTCGGCAACCGGCGATATGAAGCCGACCTGACCTTCAAATGATTGCCCGGCGTCCGTCCGCACCATGGCTTTCATTCCCGGCCGGATTTTTCCCAAATCGACTTCGTTGACGTAGGCCCTCACCCAAACCGGATTGGTTATGGACAGGACATACACGGGTTCTCCGATGCCCACAAAGTCACCCACCTCCCGGACCTTGGTCTGAATGACGCCAGCCGTGGGGGAACGCAGTTGCGTATCTTCCAACCGGCGCTGTGCCTCAGCCAGTCGTGCCCACGCTTCCTCAACCATGGCTCGGGCTCTTGCTATGTCCTCTTGTCGCGGACCTCTTTCAACGAGTCTCTGGGTGGCCTCGGCGGCCTTGAGTTGCGCCTCTGCCTGGTCGCGAGCGGCTTTTGCATTGTCAAATACCTCTTTTGACACCGCTCCGCTCGGAAGAAGATTTTGAGCTCGCTGGAATTCTTTCTCAGCCTTAATGAAGGCTACTCGGGCAGCCAGAGTCGTAGCCCGTGCTTGTTCTATCTCCTCGGGACGTGACCCATTCTTGAGTTTAAGGAGTTCCGCCTTCCGGGCTTCCAAAGCCGCCTCGGCTTGCCGCAGTGCGTCTTCAAAGTAATCTGTCTCAAGCTTTGCCAAGATCTGCCCTGGGGCTACTCTATCTCCCTCTTCTGCAGCCATATCCGATATGCGGCCAGATACTTCGAATCCCAGCCTCACCTCCCTGACCTCCACGTTCCCTTGAAGTTCAAGGACGGTTGAGGATTCAGGATGGAGATAAGATAATAGGATCTCTCGTAGATTCCCCGGAGATGCTTGGCCTTTGTAGAAAAGCCAGATTGACAACAAGCTAACTCCCAAAAACAAAAGGATTATCGCGATAACCTTGAGAACACGTTTCATTTCTGGCTCCCTCCCATTGATTCGTTCGAGGGGACGACCCCCAGGCTTCGGCATGCCATGTCTGCAACAATGGACGCGATTTGTTTGACTTGCTCGGAGCCTATCTCTTCTATACCGAGCCTACGACACAGGGTGGTTGCGCCAATTCTGAATATCATTGCCTGGCCTATGATGGCATGTGCGCGAATTATGGCATCGGGGGATTCCGCCGGAATTCCGAGGGCGCAACCGACGAGCCTGGCGACCGTACCGTGCAACTTTGAAACGGTTTCGTAGATGATCTCATATGCCGGCGTTGAGTTTAGATGCTCTCGGGTCGAAATGCTGGCGAAGAATCGTGCTTCAGGAAGTGAGAGAATGAGAGTGACCATTTGCTGTAGGAGGTGGGACAAAAGCAAGCAGGCCTGTTTTTGATCCGGCACACTTTCCTTCAGGTGCTGTTCGATTTTGTCTATCACGGAGACAAGCAGGCTGCCCTTTTCACGTATAAGGTGCTTAACGACGGCTATGTAATAGCCTTCCTTCCCACCGAAGTAGTATTGAATCGCGGCACTGTTAACCCCGGCTACCTTCGCCAGATGCCGGGTGGTAACGCCCTCAGGTCCGAACTTGGCAAAGGCCTCAAGACCGGCCGCAAGCATCTGTTCCATGGTCTTGTCGCCCCGGCTACTTCTGGGGTCCGGTTTTTCGTTCTTTGGTTTCATGGCGTCTCCTTTCTGCTACCTCCTTTCCAACCAATATAAATCAAACGAATGAGTAAGTCAAGCGATTGAGTAAAATAATCCGGAAAGCGCCACAAGACGTGAAGATTCAGCGAGTTAGAGCAAATGGCGCTGTCGCAGAAGTTGTGCCCACATCTTGCGCTGGCGGTTCCAATGGGGGACGGCGGCGATGGGGCGGACGTCCCGCTCGCGGATCGGGTCGCGGCCCTTCACGGTCCTGGGCAGGAACAGGATCTCCTCCTGGATGTCGGGCGCCAGGTTGAGGAGGTTCATGATCTGCGTGATGCGGGCCCGGGTCACGTAACCCAGCCGGGCGAGGTCCGCATAGTCCCGCACCTCCCCACGACGGACGATGCCATCGAACTTGATCGCCAGAGCCATGAGGCGCGTGATCCGAGGGACGTTGCCCGGCTCGATGTCCCGCGGACCAATGCCCGGGCCTTCCGTGCGTTTCCGACCGTTGTGTCTGGGCTTGAAGGTCCACCGGACCTCGATGGTCCCGGTGACCGCGCTCGTCTGATTACGCCTCATGCTCGCCTCCATAGACCATGTTGGCTTCGCTGCAGAGCGCCTTTAGCCCCAAGGATCGGAAGCTGACCGTCACGCTGCCGTCGCGCCCGTCGTAAGCGATGCGGTCGATGAGGAGATGCATCACCCGGTGCCGCTCGCGCGAATTCAGGGATTCCCAAACCGGGTCGAAGATGGACAGCGCCTTGACCAGGTCACTCTCGTCGACAGTCTCGCGTTCGAGCGAGAGGACCTCCTCGCGTATAGCGGTCATGCGCTGTTCGATGCTCCGGATCTGGTCCTGCAGGTCGGCCAGGCGGTCCGCTGTGAGTGATACGTCCGAACCAGGAGCGGCCGGCATCAATGCCAGTTCCCGGAGCTTCGCATGCAGCCGGCGGAGTTTCCTCTCGAGGCTGCGACGTTCGCGTTCCAGCTCGATCATCCGCTTCTCGCTCTTCTCGCGGACCTGGCGGATGGTTTCAGCGACGATCTCCCCGTCGCTCCCCAGCCCGCGAATGTGGTCCACCACGAACGTCTCGAGGTCATGGGCGTTCACCGACTTCGTGGGGCAGGCGTCCCAGCCGCGCTGCTGGGCGTTGAGACAGACATAGTACCGGTAGCGTCTGCCGTTCTTCTTCGCCGTGTAAGTGTGCACCATGGCCGTGTTGCACGGCACGCAGTAGAGAAGTCCCTTGAGCAGCGCTCCGTACTTGTTCCGCACCTCCTTCCCACCGTTCCGACCGTTCCGGCGCAGCAGTTCCTGGACGCGTTTCCAGACCTTCGCATCCACGATAGCGTCGTGCTCGCCCGGGTAGATCGTCCCCTTGTAGCTCACCTTGCCGATGTAGATGACGTTGGTGAGTAGGCGGAAGAGTGTGTTCTTGGTGAAAGGTGCGCCCCCGCGTTCGTTTCCTTTCTTCGTGATCCAGCGCTTGTTCCTCCACCCGCGGCGGTCGAGCTCACGGACAACGGGAATGAGCGAGCGGTGTTCGAGATAGAGCTCGTAGATGGCACGAACCTGCGCGGCCTCTTCCTCGTTGACGACCAGGCGGCCGCCCCGGGGGGCCACGTCGTAGCCCAGGACCAGGCCGCCGCCCATCCACTTGCCCTTGCGGCGCGCGGCCGACATCTTGTCCCGCGTGCGTTCGGCGATGATCTCCCGCTCGAACTGGGCGAACGAGAGCAGGATATTCATGGTGAGCCGCCCCATGGAGTTGGTGGTGTTGAACTGCTGCGTCACCGATACGAAGCTGACGCCGTGTTTTTCGAAGGTCTCCATGATCCGGGCGAAGTCGAGCAGTGAACGGCTCAGGCGGTCCACCTTGTAGACGACCACGCAGTCGATCTCACCGGCTTCGATGTCGGTAAGCAACCGTTTGAGCGCCGGACGCTCCATGTTGCCGCCGGTGAAGCCGCCGTCGTCGTAGCGTTCCGGCAGGCAGGCCCAACCCTCGTGCTTGTGGCTCAGGATGTATGCTTCGGCGCTTTCCCGTTGGGCGTCGAGGGAGTTGAAGTCCTGGTCGAGCCCCTCGTCGGTGGACTTGCGGGTATAGATGGCACAACGGACCAGGCCGTCGCGGCGCTGGGGCGGGGCTCCCGTTCCTCTGGCCTGTTCCGCCTGGGTGTAGCTTCCTTCGTTCAAGGTCATACTCATCCGGTCCTCCTTCTACGTTTTTCGGCCGTTCCGCTCGCGGGCGTGCCGTCGCCTGCGAGGCCGAAGAAGAGGAAGCCGTTCCACTTGGTGCCTGTAACCTCGCGGGCGATGGCGGAGAGCGACTTGTACCGCCGCCCCTCGTACTCGAACCCTTCATCGAGCACCTTCACCACCACGCTTTGACCCTTGTACTCTCTTACGAGCAGGGTGCCGGGCAGGGGCAACCGACGGTCGCGTGAGGCCGGGAGCCTTCCGCGCACGCTCCGGTCCCGCTCCTCGGCCGAGCCGGACTTGTGCCGGGCGCGGGGAGCGCGGATTCTGAGATCGGCGTCGTCGGCCAGTTCCTCGGCGCCGGGCCCGCTCGGAGAGGTCGCCTTCGGCGAGGGCCTGGAGCCGCCAGGCGATCCGCTTGCGCAGAAAGTCCTTGTGGTGGGAGCGCGTCTCTTCGCCGAAGACCTCGAGGTACTTCTCCCGGAGCTCCCCGACCGTCATCCGGGAGAGGCTCATGATCTCCTTGTAGGTGTCCGTGTTCATCCGAAACCTCCTTTCGACGTTCTCTTTTCCATGCCGCGGCCAGGTGATCTCCGCGGCTTCTCGGGGCGCTAACCCCTTGTGGAATGAAGGCTTCGGTGGCCCGAACTATCAAGGCGATTCTCGGTAAACTCTTGAGATTCGTCGGGTTGCGCCACCTCAAGAGGGAGCGGGCCGCCCTCAATCATGAACCGCCGCGCCTTGACGTGGCGCAGGTAGCCACTGGCCAGGATGGAGGCGAGCTCCGAGACGATCTCCCGGGGCGTCATCAGGCGAGGGTCGCACTGCTGCATGTGGTTCCTCCTCCGCGGAGGCCGCGGGGGAGGAGCTGTGTGGGCGTCGCCATTGGTCAGCGGGGCTCACACCGCGGTAAGGACCGATGCAGGTCGCTTGCGGACCTGCCCACAGGCAGGCCTGGCGACACCCACAACGGTCTCCGCTTCGCGGCCGTCCCGCCGTCTGGTGGTTAGCGTAACGCCGGGCCGCCGGTCGCGGCGCCGGCCTTCGCTGGGTTACCTACCGGAGGGGAGTTCGAAACGTCGGGTGGGTACCCCGCCTGCAACCTGGCTGTTAAACAAGACGGGCTGTGAAACGGAGAATCGGAGAGTTCGAGGAGGATATGCGTGGGTTGCGCCTGCAACCGTGGGGGTTGCGCTTGGACCCCACGCGCTTCATCTCGAACCGGAGAATCAAGGGGGATGTACGCGGGGCCGTAACTCCGCGTGAATCAAGGAGAAAAGCAAAGACCCCGCCGGGTCATCCCGACGGGGTCTCGCGTTAACTTAGAACCGCCAGAGTTGGCGGACTGAAGTCTGGCTCCCCGCGTAGGACTCGAACCTACAACAACCCGGTTAACAGCCGGGTGCTCTACCATTGAGCTAGCGGGGACCAGAATGACGCCCGGGATCAAAGCCCCGAACATCCAAAGCCTACCAGACCGTGCGTTGCTGTCAAGCCGAATGGACGGCAACCCAGCAGCCGGGACAGCCGGGACACGGCGGCCGAAGCAGCCGCGGTAGCATGGCAGCCTGAACGGCCGCACCAGCTTGCACGCTTGCCGGCTTGCGCCGCCAGGGGCATCGCCCGCGTTTACCGGGCGTTGGATGCGCGGCGCCAACCAAGCCAGTTCGGCGCGTTGGCCCGCGGCGCCAACCAGGCCCCTTCGCCGCGTTGGCGCGCGGGGCCAACCTTATCAGACCGCATCCGGGCGCGCTACTGGATGTTCGGGCGCGGTACTCGATGCTCGTGTCCGCTACTGGGCGTCCGGGCGCGCTACAGAAGTTCTAGCGCGCTACTGGATCTTGTAGCCCGGCGGCGCGAACTCCACCCCCTGTCGCTTCTGGTTTTCAACGCCCGTGATGACCTCTCCCAACCGCACGAAGAACAGCAGACCGATTTCCGTGTCGCGCTCTCGCAATTCGGTGTTCGTGATCTGCTTGAATTCCAGCATGCTGCGCCCGGCCGCCGCTTCTTCCTCGCAGGTAAGGTACAGCTCCAGGTAGTCAGCCCCTGACCGCTTCACCACGGCGTAGTAACCCGCCAGAGAATAGCGCTCACCCCCCCGGGCAACCGCCATGTACTGATTCGTAACGCTTGCCACAAAATCGAAAACTTTGCCGGCCAGCGACGCCGCCCGCCGAGCCTTGAAGCGCAGTTGGAACAGCCCCTGCCCCTCGGGCAACACAAACTGCTTCACCTTGTCGCCGCCCGCCCCTGTCAGATCTTCCACTAAACCGTGAATCCGCCCGCACTTCAGCGCGCCATCCTTCAACTCTACCCCCGCCATAGCCCTGAGCTTGGAGGCCGACAAAGCGTACGGCAGCTCGGAAAGGCAGCCGGTGCCGCGTTCCACAACCGCCTGCATGAATGCCCCGCTGGCGCGGCTCTTCGCGGACGACGTGTCCTCGCCCACCAATCTGTCCGCCGGCGCCGCGGCCGCTTTCTCTTTCGGAAACACGGCCCGCGCGAAGCGGCGATACTCCGCAAAACGAGGCTCGAAATCTTCGCCCACTTCGAAGTAGGCCTCCACGAGCGTTTCGTTCTCCCGCGCCGACAGCGCGAAGTTGTTATCCACGTCGACCAGGCGAATCTTGTCCTCTCCCGCAATAACCCCGCCTAACGCACGAGGCACGTACTGCCGCGGAACGCCGTTCTCCACCCCCACGACGCGCAGCATCGATGGCCGGAAGCGGTGAACACGCGCGCTTTCATGCGGGTCGGCGGCCGCCGCCATGAGCTTCAGCCGCACACCGACGAGTTGCTTGCCCGGGGCCGGCTTATACGCGAGCGGCTTGAATTCAAGCTCCCTGGCCGACACGCCTTTGGCGGGCAGCTTCGTCCGGTAATACGCATCCAAGGAGCCCTTGTGCACCCACCAAGTTTGAATGGCCAACCCCCGCGACCCAAAACCATCCGACTTGCTATCGTGCCCCGGCGAGGTCGCCGATTCGGGCTGTACCGTATTCCCCGTCCAAGTTACCCATTCGGCAAAGCTCGGATAGACCTCCGCGAAAGCATGCTGGTGTTTGAGACTCCCCCCGCTGAGCAGACTGAACAAGCCGGCAGTAAACTCGTCCGGCTTGAGCCACACGCTGCGACGCTCAAACTTGACCAGCCCGTCGTCTTGCACGTTTTCCGTCCGCTCGTAGCGCGAGAACTTCGCCACCCGCCCGCCAAACGGCAACGCGAGGAACGCCATCACCAGCATTCCCACGCTGATCATGGCGATCAGCGCTCCGCAAACCGCCCCGCCCCCTACGTCCAACGCCCGCGGTACATGCACGTTGCCGCGGATCAAATTGTCCGCCGCCAGCCGCAAGACCAGGTGCGTTACCACGAACAACACCATCAGCGTCACCGCCAGCGAGTAGCTCGGCGGCATGCCCTGCTCAACCGCCAGCGCATTGACCGCCTCGGAAAATCCCAAAGCCACACACATGGCCGTGATCGCACACATCGCATTAATCAGCCCGCTGAACAGGCCGAAGAGCGAGTGCATGAACGTGATCGCCAAAATCAGCGCCAATACCGCGATGTTAAGTATCATGCATAAGCTCCGGTCTTAGCGGGGGGTCTTGCCGGCCTGGGACGACGGGGCCGGCCGCGAACTGGCGCCCGCCGGACTGCCCGCCGGGCCGGACCCGCTCGCGGGACGCGCACTCTGGCCTTTCAGCACGCGCACGATTTCCTGAATGCTGCTCAGTCCGTTGAGAACTTTGGCCATGGCCGGCGTCTGTAGCCCGACGCCGCCGCGCTTCAGCGCGAACGACTCCACCTCGGAGATGCTGCCCGCCGCCCGAATCACGCGGCGCACCTCGTCGTCCACGATCAGTGCCTCAAACACCCCCGTGCGCCCCACGTAACCCGTTCCCTGGCAGGCCTGGCAGACAATCAGGTTGCCGCGCTTGTCGTACGTCGGCTCCGGCGGACGGTGCAGCATGGCCTCCGGCGGCATGTTCAGCTTGCGCAGCATGCCCGGATCGGGTTTGTAGCGCTCCTTGCACTCCGAGCACAGCACCCGCACCAGGCGCTGATTCGTAATCATCACCAAGCCTTTGGCCACCAGCCCCTTGTCGCCCACGAGCGCCGTCCACTTGCGCAGCGCGTCGAATACGTTGTCCGCGTTGAACCCAACGTAAACCTTGGCCTTCTCCGCGGCCGCCTTGGTGGCCAGTTGCATGGTTTCCTTATCGCGAACTTCCGGCAGCACCAAAATGTCCGGGTCGCTCCGCACGATCTTCTGCAACTCGCCCGAAAACGTGCTCTCATCCTTGGGCACGAATAGGTGCTGCGTCACGTTCTCAACTTCAATTTCGCGGTCGTACTCCAAAATCTGGATGTTCTGCAAGAACGCATCGTGCGAGCGAACAAACCCGTAGACCGTCGTCGTAAGGCCGTTCCCCTTCGGGGCCGTCAGCAGAACCAGCCCGCGCGGTAATCCCATCACCGCCCGCACCTGCTGCAATTGAGTTTCCGTGAAACCCAGGTCCTTCACCTTGCAGGAACCCTCCGGCCCGACCACGCGCAGCCGTAGGCGTTCTCCGGCCGTCGTGCCGGCCGATTGCAGCACCACCGTATGCTTGCTGTCCCCAAGGGCGACCGTGATCTTGCCGCGCTGTGGCTTACGGCGTTCTTCAAGGTTCAGGCCGGCGATGCGTTTGAGGTACAGAAGGACCGCGTCGCCCTCCTGGCGCGGCAAGCCCTCGCGCTCCGTCGGCACGCCGTCGATCAGGTACGTGATTCTCGTCGATTGTCCGGCGGGGGTGATGTCCGTGATAGCCGCGCGGCGCCAAAACGCGTCGAAGAGCAAGTCTTGCATGAGGCGGTACTGCTCGCGCTCCACCTCGTCGTCCGGGATGGTGACCACCTGCCGGTTGGCGCCGGTCACGCGCACCCGCTCCTTTACTTCCTTGACCTGCTTCTTGCCTTTGAGCCCCTGCTCGCGGAGGCGTCGAAAATGGGCCGCCGTCAAAACCGTGTGTTCGGGCGTCACCAGCCCGTTGCGATGAACGACGTACACTATCCCCCCAGTCAAAACCGCCGCTACAAATACCGGAAACCCGATCAGGAAGTTCGGCACCAGCAGCGCGATCACCACCCCGATCACGCCGCAAGCCACGACCACCGTGTTCCACAGTATTCGGAACGTGTTTACCGCTACTGTGTCCTTGTCGACCCACTGGGCCAGGAACGTCCACAGCACGAAAACCACCAAAATCGCCGGCAGCTTCAGCGGACTGACATATATGCTGTCCCCCGTAAACTGGGCCATTGTAGACAAGTACGCCAGCAGCATACGTTCTCCCGTCAGCACGCAGCGCGCCCCGGCCAGGCGCCGCCTGGATGCGCCGCACCAGGCTGACAACTCACATCAAACAACTGATTACTCAACCTAGTATGCCCGCCGAGGCGGCCCGGATGCCCTTCAAAGCCATTCGCAGTTCGTCCGGGTTGGGGGCAGCCTCGTACGCCGTGGCGTGGTCGATGTAGCCGGTCGCCACCAGTTGCCGCAGGTGCTCGGTAAAATCGATCATGCCCGCGTCGTAGGACGCCCGGATCACGTCCACGATCTCGTTGTCGCGCTCCTCGCGAATCAACTTCCGGATCGACGGATTGGAAATCATGATTTCCACCGCCGGAACCAGCGGACAGTCGGGTTTTACGCACGGAATCAGCTTCTGGCAGATGATCGCCTGAAGGTTGAACTCCAGCGTCTGCCGCACCAGCCGCCGCGAACCTTCCGGGAACAGGTCCAGCAAACGCGAAATCGTTTGCGACGAGCTCGAAGCGTGAATCGTGCCGAAAACCAGGTGCCCCGTTTCGGCCGCATGCAACGCGGCGCTGAACGTCTCCTGGTCGCGCATTTCGCCGATCAGCACCACGTCCGGGTCCTCGCGCATCAGGTATTTCAGCGCGTCCGGGAAGCTCTCGACGTCGATCCCGATCTCGCGCTGGTTGATGCAGGCCTTCTTGTCGGTGAACAGGTACTCGATCGGGTCCTCGATCGTCACGATGTGCACCGGAAAGCGCTCGTTGATGTAATCCACCATCGCCGCGATGGTGGTACTCTTGCCCGAACCGGTGATACCTGCCAGCAGCACCAACCCCTGGTGCAACTCGGCAATCTTGGATATCGACGGCGGCAGCTTCAGGCTCTCAAAGTTCCGAATCTCACGCGACACACGCCGCGCCGCCACCGACATCTTGCCACGCTGCTGAAACGCATTCACGCGGAAACGGTCGGCATCCCCTGGCGGCCCAACATCGTACGCGAAATCCACCGCGCCCTTTTCTTCGTATATCTGGCGCAAGCGCGGCGAAATCATTTCGAAGATGCCGTCGCGAATCTGATCGGCCGTCAGCGGCCCGCCCGTCAGCGGCCGCAGGTCGCCCCGCACCCGCACGCGCGGCGGCGAACCCGCCTTCAGGTGCAGGTCAGAAACCTTCATCCGAATGGTGGCCTTGAAGTATTTGTTCAAAAACGGTTCTTTGGCCTGACCATCTCCTCCGCTCGGAGCCTGATCCATCACTTCCAGTTCATCGCCCATATCGAACGGCTCCTGCTACCCCGAGCCGGCGCTCCGTCCACTCACCGGCCCGGCGGCTCACCTCGTCGTGGTCGACCACGCAGTATACTGCCCCGGCCGCCGCCCATCTAGTCAGCCCCCGCTCGGCCCCCCGCCCCGTCGGGTGCCATGCCCAAGCCGCGTAGCGGCCCGGGCATGCCGTCACCGTTTACCCCCCGACGCCGCAACGCCGGAAATCACAGGGGCATGCCCGCGCTTACAGCTTGGGCATGGCACCCGACGGCCCGCGGCCCGAGTTACCTCAACTTGCGGCCGACTCCGGCGGCGACTGCGATTCTCCCTCTGCACTTCGCCCCGGGCTCACTGCGCTTGACCCCGGACCTGCGCTCGGCCCCGCGCTGCCCGCGCTTGGTCCCGCGCTTCCCGCGCTCGATTCAGCGCTTCCCGCGCTTGGTCCCGCGCTCCCCACACTCGGGGGGTCCGCGCTACCTGCACTCGGCTTCGCGCTGGGCGGCTCCGGCGGCGGGCTGCCAGGTGTTTGACCTTCGGGAGCCTTACCCGCTCG